>JAABUH010000242.1_pt1 | contig 83765 bp, 106 predicted proteins | sample 5559121 | NCBI WGS metagenome assembly JAABUH01 (sample SAMN10711871, study PRJNA513364) | rock metagenome | isolation source: Antarctica rocks | place: Antarctica: Victoria Land, Battleship Promontory nord | collected 2015-12-28
TTCTCCTTCTTCTCCTTCTTCTCCTTCTTCTCCTTCTTCTCCTTCTTCTCCTTCTCCTCCTCTCCTTTCTCAGCCTCTGTCTGCATTCCTTTCCCTTTCCCTTGCAACTGCTCAGCGCAACCCCTATCTCCCCCTTCTCCAAGCTCCTAGAGATGTCTTCGAGGAAAGGCTCATGCGAAAGGCTCGTGCTTAGTGTTTTTAGTTATGTCGTTAGTGTGAGGTCAGTAACTGGACTGTGAAGAAATGCATGCCCGTTAGACCCGGCTCGTCCATTTAAACTCAGGGTGACCAAATAGACATCACATCACACCCGTCAAGCCACAGATCTCTGGTCCGATGTGAAATGCGGTTATACCGACGCAGGCGCGCTGTTTCCCCTTTGATGTCTCATGATGATCCCCTTCACACTGACGGTCATTGGTCAACATGCTATCCTCTACCGATTCGACTGTCGCACATATCGACCCAACGGTCTTCGGTAAGAATGATCATCGCCTTACATATCCTGGTTTCCGCTTCGTCCTCGAAACAGATGAGAATTTTGCGCGCTCTCCACCTGTTCGGGATGGTGACTGTTTCTATCTCAAGACCGCGAGTCCTCCTTCATTCCTCAGTAATCTGTTCCACACGCAGCCTATCTTCTACACCCGCTTTCAATGGCTCGGAGCAGACAAGCGCAAGCATTTCGTGAGTATAGGCCAAGGTCTTGAGCTTATGTCAGATGTCACGTAACCAGCTCTGCCTCGCTTGGCAGAAGGCTTTCGACAAGAGTTCAGCATAGGCTACGCTGGACAATCGAGCTCGGCGTCAAGGCTTTCCATCCGATGAGCTCAAATTAATTACTGAACACCGGGATCTGGTATGTTGTTGGGTCAGATTAGTGCGAAGCACGACTGATCCTCTTCGCAGTGGGAAGGGTACTGGAGTAAGCTCGATGTGTTTAGGCGGGAACTGATTCTGTCAGACGAGCTCGATATCAACCTCGAGCTTCTCTACCTCTTCGAGAAACGTCATCTTTTCCCTCACTTCGTCTTCCATCATCCCGTCGACCTCGCCAAAGAGGAGATCTTACCAACTCGCCGTCCACCCAGCACATCAGATGAAATCCATCTTCTTGGAGGTGGTCGCGGAGGTTGACAAGCTGTACCCTAAAACACCGGAGCGCCTGCAGAAGATCATTGCACGGGTGAAGATGCCTCTCCCATACGAGCTGTTCATGGTGACAGAGTGGGATTATGACGACGAAGAGGGATGGAAGTCAGACGTACGTGAAGTGATCCTATGGAAAGGCTTGCTCATCCTGATCGTAGTATTCGGAGGTAGTGAACGAGGAGGAGAAGATTCATGTAGAGCAGACGATGGAGGTTGTGGTGGGACCGCATCCCAATCTTGTACATCGACACCAATCCGTTCCGTAGATCACAGCCTGACATCCTTTATGATATCGATTGACTCCATACGTATCTGGCGGATGCCGCAAAACCGCCGAATGAACGCGTGACACAGGAGATAGCGATCCCATGGCAGATATCTTACCTCTATGTCTTTCTCCCTTGGGACTTCTTCCTATCATTCGACCCAGTACAATGGGGTTACAGTCTCGCCTGGTAGCGACGGCGAAGCCTTCCGATGATATCGAGAAATCCCCTCTGCTCGATACGGAAGACACCACGGGCAAATCGCCTCGTAGACATCATCGACGCCTTATCCGCCGACTCATTGAAATCTGCCTCCTCCTCTCCGTCTGGTCCCTCATCTTCCTCCACTTTGGTACAAGCTCCAAGTACTCTCTCGACTTCCCTTTCCCATCCCGGCCAACGCCGATCCCACCTTTCGTGTCCGAGGGAGTCAAGCAATGTGAGATCATCGCTCGACCTCCTCCTTCCCCGAAGCCATATACCGGCAAGAGGAAGGTTAGCGATCGTTACGTTACCGGGACTGGAGCAGTGTTGTTGAAGAATGCAACGCTATGGACTGGTGAGGAGGATGGAGAGGAGGTCTTGAGGGGTGTGAATGTGCTCATGGATGGTGGAGTAATCCATAGAATCGGAGGGGAAGATTTGGTTTCATTGGTAAAGGAGAAGAAGGCTGAAGAGGTGGAGTTGCATGGAGCATGGGTTACCCCCGGTATCGTCGACCTTCACTCTCACCTCGCCGTCGATCCTGCTCCTGCTCTCCGCGGGTCGGCCGATACAAATTCCGCCAAATCGCCTATCCTTCCCTGGCTCCGCTCACTCGATGGCTTCAATACCCATGATCTCGCTTTTAACCTCTCAATCTCGGGAGGAGTAACCACCATGCTCGTCCTCCCTGGCAGTGCGGGTAACATCGGTGGACAGGCTTTCGTCTTTAAGCCTCGGTGGACGTACGAGAATACTCCTCAGAGCATGCAGGTCGAACCGCCTTTTGTGATTGTCAATGAAGGCAACGGGACTTGGGAGAGGACCGGTACTTGGCGGCATATCAAGCACGCTACCGGAGAGAACCCTTCTCGATTCTACGGGAACACTCGAATGGATTCAGCATACGATTTCCGAAGGGCATACAACGAGGGTCGGAAGCTCAAAGAAGAGCAGGAAAGGTGGTGTGCCTCGCCAAAGACTCAGGATACACCATTCCCTACCAATCTCGAATGGGAAGTACTCGCCGATGTCATACGGGGTAACGTCAAAGTCAATATCCACTGTTACGAGACGACCGACATCAACTCCCTCGTCCGGATATCCAACGAATTTCAATTCCCTATCGCCGCTTTCCACCATGCTCACGAGACATACCTCGTCCCAGACTTGCTTAAACAGGCTTGGGGTCCTGTACCTCCCGCCGCTGCGATCTTCGCTACAAACGCAAGGTACAAGCGAGAATCATATCGCGGATCCGAATTCGCACCGAAAATCCTGGCAGATAACGGTTTAAACGTGGTGATGAAGTCTGATCATCCAGTTCTCGATTCGAGATACCTGGTTTACGAGGCGGCTCAAGCTCATCACTACGGGCTGAACTCCTCGCAGGCATTGGGGAGCGTCACTACTCACCCCGCAAGGGCAATGGGGATGGATCATCGACTCGGCTATGTTCGAGAGGGGTATGACGCGGATCTTGTGGTATGGGACAGCTTCCCGCTTAGCCTCGGCGCGACGCCAAAACAGACCTACATCGATGGTATTCCGCAGATCATCAAGCCTCACGTTGTGCCTAAGCCAGCGGAAGCACAGGAGGTCTCACATGCTGGATCATACGATAAAGAGGCGGCTGAAGCTGTGGCGACTCGGGGTGATCCTGATCTTCGACCCAAGCAATCGGCGAAGAACGTCGTCTTCCAGGATGTCGCGGCGCTCTACCTCCCCGGACGAGCTGATGTCGCCCAGCTCACCGAGAAGGCTACCGTTATAATACGTAACGGAACGATCACCTGTGTCGGTCAATGCGCAGTCCAAGAGGACTTCGATTACACTGTCATCGACCTGAAAGGCGGTAGTATCGCCCCTGGCCTCATTACTGTCGGTAGCTATCTTGGCTTGATGGAGATCAGGCAGGAGAAGTCGACCTGGGATGGAGCTGGATACGATCCCTTGACCGAAGCGAACGACCTGATCGAAGGGCTTCTCGTCCATGCAGTCGATGGAGTCAGTTTCGGAAGTAAGGACGAGCTCCTCGCTTATCGATCCGGAGTGGCTACCGCTGTTGCATTCCCGATCTCATTCAACCTCTTCGCCGGTCTCTCATTCTCGTTTTCGGTCGGCTCACCTCATCCCCTCTCTCACCATGCTATCCTCAACCCAGGCGCGGCTCTTCATCTCACAATGGACAATTCGAGAGTATCAATCTCCACTAAGATCGCCATACTTCGCCGACTGCTTCTTGGTGAAGAAGACGAGGAGACCGAATTGACCCGTGCGATGGAGAGCGTCGCTAAAGGAGAGTTGAGACTAGTCGTTCACGTAAGCAAGGCGGATGTGATGGCCGCGTTGGTGAGGTTGAAGAAGGAGATCGCACCCCAGATGAAGATGACTTTCTTGGGTGGTCATGAGGCTTGGATGGTTAGTAGATCCCCTCTCGGTGACGTTTGTTCCGGAGCTGATGAGTGGAAATAGATCGCTGAAGAATTGGCGGAAGAGAAGATTGGAGTTATCGTCGCTCCTGCTCGATCTTTCCCAGCCGATTGGGATTCGAGAAGGATCCTCCCTGGTCCACCTTTATCGAGCCATACACTCCCATCGTACCTAGCATCGCACGGTGTCGTGAGTCCTCCCTCGCGACCCCTTTTTCTTCCTGTCTTCCTCCCCTTTGTTCATTATCTGATGAGCTTTCCAAAGACCGTCGGCCTTGGGATCACAGAAGAATGGATGGCGCGTAATACCCGATACGACGCAGCGTGGGTCTACTCAAATTCCCCGGATACCTTCACGAAGCAAAGCGCACTCGATCTTGTCAGCTCGAACCTTGAGGAGCTGTTGGGTTTGAAAGATGGGAAGGAGGATGTGACGGAAATGGAGAAAGGTTGGGTTGCTTATGAAGGCGATATGTTTGGGTTTGGCGGGAGGGTCCGGGCTGTGAGAGGGGAGGGGGCGGAGAAGGTTGACCTTTTCTAGGGGGGTGCCGTCCTTTCGGGAGAAAAGGAGGTAGAAGTAACGCAATTCAATTCGAAGAAGCGAATAGAACGAAAAAGATGCGTTGAATGAATGAGGAACCTTACGGGATCACCAGCCAGAGAGGCACCAAGTTTGTGGCCATTCGTGAGCAGATCAGCGGCGGAATCATATGGCAAAACGATCTCGCGGAGGCTGTCATGGAAGATCTCTCTACCCAACAGTGAAGGAACACTGCACACCCTTTGCAGGTGGGGCGAGAAGTTCTGATACGTCAAATGAAACAGGACTGGATTTCCCCTGCCGATCCCTAGGGGTCCGGGAAAGCGGATGGGCTCACCGGATAGGTGAAATTCAGTCACATCGTTGATCAGTCGCGCTCTTGCTGATGAAAGGAAGAGGTTCCGTTTGTTCTCTTGAAGCGATATGAAGAGGGTCCACTGCTCGTATATGACCCGTTCGGCTCAAATCAATAAAACCAAACAACAGAAGATCAATCGTTCAACACGGAAAATCTCATTTGGCTAGGATGCTTGTACAGAATCTCATCGGGAGAATTCTTGCCACTGATGCCATCGTCATTGTGTTCACCTCTGCCTTGGTCGTGCCCAGGCAATGTAACCCTTGTACCCTCGTCGTCGAGACCAACGTATGTCCTTCTTCCCTTGGTAGTCAGAGTATATGCTGAGCGGAAAATCCGGATCTCAGGCCGCCATAGGCTATCCATACCAAGCTGGAAGTCCGACTGTATCCTACCAAATGGATTGCATTCGTTCAGCCATCACGATCCATAACGACGATTACGGGTATGTACAGCAGGTACATTTTTCGTCCGACCGAAACACAGAGATAAATCGGCTCGAGCTGATCGAATCGCCCCAGATCGATCAGCTCGAACTCGTGAACGCGTATGGCGCTCCTGGTTGTATCAGTTCTTCTCATTTATGGCATGGTGACGCCGATGGCGGTTTAGGCCTTGACTTGGTGGGGGATGGGGATCTCTCTGCTGTGAATTGATACCTAACATATTGAATCGAGCGATGTGGGATGCGACTTGGCTCCAAGATCATCTCCCTATAGATGCGGTTGCTCGCATGTAAACCTTCAGGTTTCCGGGGAGCTCAATCGGACGGACACGGACACAGGGATCATGGGATTGGCTCCCTACAGTCTCGGGGATCAGGGGAGCGACGGGCCTCTCGGGAGAAGCGGGGCTTCGGAGAGATGGACAATGATCACGTACCTAGGTAATGAAAGGAAGAGGTCCCTTTGTTCGGTCATCAACACCAATGATATAAATAACATGCCAATCTCGCTGTACCGGCCAGTCAGAACAAACACACTTGTACCATAGCGAATAAGCCACAAGGCAACTCACTTATCAGCATGCTTGTTCAGAACTTGATCCGCACTATCGCATTGATTGGCAGCCTTGCTGCCAGCTCGACCTCGGCGGCTGTCCTACAAAGGCAATGCAATCCCTGCTCTCTTGAAGTCAAAACTGATCCAAACACGGACTTCGCCATTTTCAATGTGCGTGCTCCTCTCCCATGGTCAAAGGGTCTGTGCTGAATGGTGTTTCTCTAGGCTGAAGTTGGCTATCAGTACCAAGCTGGAAGTACCAGTGTGACATACCCGATGGGTTGTGGTAGTTCAGCCATGACTACTCATGATGACATTTACGGGGCAGTCCAGAAGGTCAGGTCTGAATACATAACCCCTTACACCCCAAGCTGACAGGTATACGTTCAGTAGTGGGAATATATACCCGCGAACGCTTATTCGGGCTGTATCAGCAACATTCATGTCTGGGGTGCTGGTCCCAACAATAACCCATCACTTGGCCTGGGCTTCGATGGTCCTGGTACGGTCAACGGAGCCGGATCGTGATCTGTATGTCTCGAGCGATACAGGATGGTGACCAGGATTCGAGGTTTGGTATTTGATTGGCTGTCGATCCAATTATTTCAGTTTTCGATCAGCTACACGGTGACATGTCATCGGAATATTCATGCCGATGTCAGCCGGTCGACGACGGCCCCGCGCAACTCCGTCGACACCTTTTGAGTATGGGTTCACCACCACTTTGAGCAGCCGTAGCACACTTGTCCAGCGGAACACCACTTCCCTTTTTTTTTTTTTTTGGCGAATCCGTTCGCCTCGCTTTCTCCTCTTGCGCTGTGTGGTAACACACCTGCCATACAATGGCTGATATCACGAAGCGTTATGGCCTGCGTAGCGACTATAAAATTGAGTATGACCCATATCTTTCAAGACGATACCAAGCACTCATTCTCACCGGGGTGATAGTGATGGGTGCGTGTGAACCGCGAGATATGGTGAAGGCAGTCCAGAAGACTACCTCTATGATCGAGTCTGCGATATCTTATAGGCGAAATCAGATTTTGACGGTCGAGCGATCGTCAAGTAACCGCCTGAGAAGCCACGAAGATGGTCGCTAGGACTGCTGTAGTCGGACAATCCCGGGATTATGGCTTCTTATAATCGAGGAAATGAGGGCTGTAGCCGGGTTATTTTCCCCGTTGACAAGCGTACCACGTGCGTCGCGCTTTGAAGGGCTTCCGCCGGAGCGCCATGTCGACCTCCGGTCATCTCCGCATTGCAGCTTAAACGAATGGGAAATTGACCCGCTGCGTCAGCGGGTTTCTCCAATCTGATCGGTGTAGTGATCGGTGTATTCGTTCTGCTACCACATAGCTTTCATTGCAATCTCCAATACATGGGACTAGGTCCGACTTGATCCAGATGTCGGAGTACCAAGAGGATCAACAGCCGCTCCTCCCTTCGGCGACACCTCCCGAACCGCCGAAAGGTGTATCTGATTACATTTCGGAGCTTGACATGTTACCGACCAATCGGGATACGCTATCACTCTTCCTCGTCGTCGTTAGTCTCCTTTCTCGGAACGAGGGACTTTCAAAGCGACTGAATATCAAACCTTAGGCTGGTATCGGCATGTTCCTCCCATTGACTTGGTACTTGGTCTTCTCTGGTGATGTCTCGGCTATGGGATGGTTCGCCGTACATCCAGCTATGCAATCACTCGCCATCACCGCTTTCCTTCTCGGTATGTTCCTTGCGCCCTTTCAGCCCGAATCAATCAATCAATCAATCTCAACCCGCTCTTCGGAAAATCTCGTCTTGTGCTAAATGTTGATTCACGTATGCAGCTATAACCCCCCTTCAATCCCAACCACCTTCCGCAGGAGTCCGTAAAACCCGTCTAAACACTCATCAAACCATGATCCTAGGTCTCGTTTTACCAGCCTTCGCGATCGGTTCAGCAGCGATGTGGTGGAACAAGCATCTCCATGGGGCGAATCATTTCACGACTTGGCACAGCAAGTTCGGGTTGGCTACTATCATCTGGGTCGTGAGTCGTCGACCTTCCTTGGGGCCTTCCTTACCTTCACTCTGTCTTCAAGAGAGGAGGCGACTGGACAGCTGATGGAGGGGACAGGTCACGCAAGCTATGATTGGTGGAGCACAAGTCTGGTTTGGGGGGAAGGTTTTCGGTGGGCCGGAGAACGCAAAGAAGGTTTACAAGTATCACCGGTACGTCCTGCTTCGCTTCGATTCCCGAAAGTCATTGATCGTGATGACTGACATACGCCTAGATTGTCTGGATACCTCCTCGTCACCCTCGCACTGGTCACTGCCTGGTTAGCTGGGATACACTCCGATTGGGCGATCGGGAGGGGAATGAAAGGGTTTAGAGTAGCGGCGTTTTGGGTTGGGTTGCCTTTGATCTGGTTAGGTCTGGAAGCTCGGACAAGGTGAGTCGTCTTCGGAGTGTTCTGGAACAGGTAAGCTGATCTCGAGTTTAGGCCGAGCAAGATGAAGTTTGTATGACGCGGGGGGTTTGTCAAAGGGAAGCGGACGGACATGGAGCAATGGACGGGATCTGGACCGGCGATACGATGAGGACGATCTTTCTTGAATGTACTGGCTCATTTGGATGTAACGATCAAATCTCGATATGATATCATCCTGAGCATCCCCGCTCTCTGCCGCTTCTCCTGACCACTCTCACCATACGGGGTTGTGAACGACATGAGATCTTCAGGCACAGTTCCGGTCCGAAAAGGCGGGTGCTGTTGGTGTAGCTGTGTAGCTGTTCGACGTCAATCCATTACATGCCCAGAATCACGCTCGTCTGCATGATGTGCCCCACTTGTTCCTGCGTACCCAATGTCCGAGCAACCCTCGTTAGTCAGTCACTTTTCTAAACAATACCGTCATACGCCACGTTCTCACCGATCATATCCTCCCCGGTGAAGACGGACTTCGAGACCTCTCTCGTTCACAACGGATCTCGACCCAGCTTTACGAGATCCTCAGCGCGAAAGTCTTCGAGCATGTTTCCATCGACCTGCGTAAGCTTAGTAGCGGGGCTTTCGAATGGGCAGAATGGCGCCCACAAACCTGCGAGCTAATCAAGTGAGTCGAGTCGCTTTTACACTCTTTCCTCTTTTCACAGTAATTCGGATCCTATCCCGTCCCCGTCCAAACTCCCTGACTGGTTTCAATGGGATAGACACCTGGGAGATACTCTCTCACGATCCAGCATGCTTACAAAGCCCCCAACTTGCCGAGATCGTCATCTCTCATCTAACCAAATGTCCGAACCTCCGTCGGCCCGATCTCCCAATTCTCCATGTCACTCCGACCTCTTCTCAGACCGAGTTAATCAGTCCACTATTTCACCCCAAAGGTCTCACCGAACTGTACGTCGGCTCAAGGGATTACGGCTACGGTATCGAGATCCTCCTAGCTTCATTTGTGAGTTTGAGAAAAAAGTTCACCTCGGGCTCATGTGGAAACCACATAGTATGGCTCGGTTCACTCCTCCACCTGGAAACCCCTAGTTATCCGAACTACGATCTCGACGACCTGTATCTTTCAACGATGAGGATCCACGCGTATCATGCTTGGGCGATTGATACATCTTTCCCCAGGCTTAAGCGGTTGGTCATCAAAGCTGAGAAGGGTTATCACGAAGGTGTTTTGGTACGTATAAGGTTTACTTGAAGTGAAATCGTGAAGTATTCCTACTGATGATGGGTTGAGGAAGAAACCCTACCTCCCTAGCCTTTTGAAGATGGCAAACCTTGTGAAGGTGTTTCTCATCGATGCTTGTTATGATGGCTGTGCATGCTAAGGTGTAGATGGGTTCAAAGGGCTAATCATCTCCTTCCCGGACGACCCAGTATTCCCTCTCAATCGAGGTCGGAAAGGGAATACCCTCTCCCCGGAAGATACCTCATCGATACGACAAGCCGCTCTAGCTCTCGCTTCGCCGAGTCGCAATCAGCTCGCCGCCTCCAAAGATAGACGAGTGCGTTAGTACCTGATCATCCGCCTTTTAGGCGGTTAGCTGTTGCGACTCAGCAATATCGAAAGCTAGAACCTGGTGAGGAATGGAAAAGTCGTGTCGAGGATAGAGTGGTTCGTCGTGACGGCAATCGGGGAGAGAGATGCGTCTGGTGAGGGGGAGGTGGTAATGGTTGAGAGATGGAAGATGGATCTGCAAAGTCTTTCTTGATTCACACAGGGACCAGACAGTACTAGATGGGAATGAATCGAGATGCATATCATATCTCAAGCTGGAATCGACGGAAGAGATGTTGGGCGGTAAGGGGTAAGTTACAGGTGAGATCCCTTGACAACCCCATGGCCCTCTTTCGTTGCTCGCCCGGTACACTTAACACAATCGACTCAGAATGCTCCTAGGCAATTCATAGCGGAAAGACTCACAGAGGGATCTCTCTCCTCCTCTCATCTCCATCATCCGTGCTCCAATCTGTCGCCTCGAACAGCTGGTATGGTCTCGGCAAAAGATCCATTCGGTTGATCATCGCCAGAATAGTCGGTGATAAACGCTTCATGTCCATCCTCTCCATCTCAAGAGCCGCCTCGAGGAAGATACAGGTCATCTGATTTGATGGTGTCGACAAAGGCGTAAGATTTTCGGGTCGCTCGAGGTCGACTGGGCTACGGTACTGGAAGCTGGGAATGAGATGTTGCCTTTCGAATTTGAACAGGAGCTCGAAATCGATATCGATTTCATCTTGACGGTCAAATCGGCATTATTCATTTCAGACTTGCGCAAGTGAACAGATCACTGATTGAATTGACTGGACATCAGCCATGAGAGTAGATGTCGACGAACGTTCGAGTAGGTCATGCTCACCTTGCTTCGATACGCCTCAATCATCTCGAGCTCGTTCAAGTCCAGTCCCGCAGCTTTCGCTTGTGCATAAAGGTTACCAAATCGACGAGTATTGTACGCGGCCTTCTGCCAAGCGTAGGACAGGCTGTTCCGAGGACATCTATCATGAGCTCAATACGGGTTGGTTGAACTCGCAGATCGCTCTCCTCGGACCCGCGTCACCCAGTAGAATGGCCTGAAGAAGATGGGCTCATTGAATAGAAGAAAGGCAAGAGAAAAAAAAGTGGGATGCGAGGTAGAGAGAAAAGCAACGCCGCTTGCCTTTGCGGAAGGCGCTCAAACCGCATACCGTTCTCGATAACGAAGTCAAAGCCAGGAGGTTCAAGCGTCTGTCATTTTTCGAAGGTCGGAAACTGAATGAAGATGGGGCTTTGATGCGTGGAGACGGAACTGACATAATGGGAGCTGATTGAGCGGTAGTGCAGGAGGAAGTACTACAAGATGTAACAATCAGGTGGCGTGGCTGGAGGGGTAGGACGCAATTCAAGGGGTTGTTTCAGTTCATCATACTCTTTGATAATCTGAAATACATGCGATTTTGAAACACGACCGAATACACTGCGCACATCCTTATACTTGCACCCCCAAATCTCTCGCTATCATTTTCCGTGCAATGGGATGCTTTCGGCATATCAGCCCTGAAGCCGAGTACGAACTTTGAGACTCACGTAGAAGGACGCATGTTCCAAGAGCGTCTTCTTAGCTAAATTAGGGTTTTGCTTGTGAAGCAATCGATAAATTGGCCGGCAGAACTTCATCCGACCCTTGTTTGTGACCCAAGCTGCTCTTGTCAGCGACAGATCCGGAATATGGTGAGGTCAGGGGAGTGAGAACCGTCAGGGTAGTGAGAACGCGTGAAGCCTGCTGTGGCAGGGAGGAGCAGAGAGGGGGAACTAGGCGCCGGCTCCAGCTCCGGCTCCTCGGTAGGCCCCCTTGCACCGCGCCTGCCATCCCCCCTCTCCTCTCCTCGCCTTCCCTCCCCCACCTTCCGGCCGCCGCCCCCCGCCCCCCTGAGCTCCCCCTTCCCCTCGCCATCTGCCCCTTTCCCTTGGCCTTCTATCCCCCAAACCTCCCCCCCCCTCTTCCTCACGCCACTCTCTTTCACTCTTCTCTCCTCAGGCTCCCCGAGCCCTTTCTCGTTCCTGTACTGTTTGACATGACTCCGCTCACTCACCTGCAGCCTTTTCCGCATACTCCGGTCCCGACTTGAGGGCAATTTGGTAGAACCGTAATTTGATCTCGGAATTCTCCGTTTTGTCAACACCATACGTCTTTTCCAGCAGTGAAACATGGCTGGGAGGCATCGCATCGAGAGATTCCACCTTTTCGAGGAAGACGACTGACAGTTAGCCTTTTGCGATCATGGTGATCTAACCCTTTTGTGAGGTGGAGAAGGCTTCAACGTCCTTTAAAGAAAATTCCGAAGGGAACTTCTCGCTTCGGGAGGCGTTCCATCTTTCCGCGAGATCCATAGCAGGCTTCGAAAGGGAATCATCGTACTCGAGATCAACGCATAAATCAGGTCCATCCCCGTGTAACCAAGCATCCCAGTCGACCTTTCCGAGCTTCTTGAGGTATGACGCTGAATCCGCCTGCCGGCCGAAATAGTGGAACAGGTGAGATCGCCATTGATCGGTCGTGATGGATGTCCCGTTGAATGTCTTGACGTAGTCTTTCATGTAGGGTATGAAGTGGTCCAGACCTCCGACCGTCCGCTCGAGGTGAAGGAGGAAGTTCGATCCCTTCTCATACGGGACTTGATTGTATCCGTCGTCCGGGTCCTCGTTCTCCTTGTATTCCACCACAAGCCGCTGGAACCGTAGATTATCCTTATTGAGCGCCAAATCCTGCTTGAGAGCCCTCCTCCCAACGATATACGAAAGCTGTCTTTCCCCCTCGCCATGGACTTCCCGCATGAGTAGTCGTTCCAAATACGTCGTCCACCCTTCGTTCAACCAAAAATGTGACCAAGACGCGCATCCAATCCCGTTTCCAAACCATGAATGGCTGATCTCATGCGCGGCGAGGTCGACTGAGCTGCGATCTCCGGCGATAGCTGTTGGTGTCGCGAAGGTGAGACAGCTGTTCTCCATGCCTAGATGTAGGGAGTCAGCTATTATCGACTTGAGGGTAGGAGGTGTATTCACCCCCATATGGAAATGATTCGGGTAGGAACAGTAGATCGTATACCCCAAAGCGGTATTCAGACGTCAGGTCCTCCGCATTCGCTACGAATCTATCCACATAGTCAGCCAGCCTACCCGTGGTGCTGAGATGCAGACCTACTTTGCGGTATCCTCACTGAACTCCCAGAACGCAGCATCCATCATGAGCGGTTCAGTCCAGCATCCACTCTTCCACTTCCTTCCATCGAGCTGTTTGAACGGTTTGTAGACGAGCTCGCCGGATGCGATGGCGATAAGGTATGAGGGAATGGCTACAGGCTGAGATGGGCATCAGCGTTCCCAGCAAGATGAGAGTGGTAGGAGTGCAGCCAGTCTCATTGACGTATTCGAAGCGGAGCGAATATGAAGTGGTTGTAAGGAAAAAGAAGTTGGGGGCGAGGAAGGGGGTTAAGAGGTATAAGAGGTATACAATGAGGGGCATCACGCTGAAACATCGCTCACCTGGTCGTACACATACTCCACTTCCTTCCCTGGCTCCAGCAACTCCTCGCTAGGCGGTGATTTCCTGAGACCGGACATGAGGACAGGTAAGGTCGACTTGATGCGGGAGGAGTAAGTCGCTTTGATCGCTGGAGTATCTTGACAAGGGAGTAGGGATCTAGCGTGGACCTGTGAAGGAATATCAGCAGGCAGTAGGAACGTCCCTCAGGAGTGTTTAGAAGGTCTGCAACGTACTGCTTGACTCTGAGAGTAAAGGTACGGGTATTTCCCGCTCTTAGTCTGCCTAATTCAATCAGTAACGACCAAATGTAGAGGGAGACAACTCACTCCGGGTTCAACCATCCAACAGCCGTACATTCCTTCGTAGTCGAATACTCAATCATAACATCCACCTTGCCACCTTTTTTCACCCCACCAGGAGGTAACTCAATCTTAATTCCCCTCCCCATGATCTCGACCACCTTCTCCCCTAAACTCCATCTCACCTCTTTCCCACCAATTTCCACCTGTTGGATATCCAAATGACTTGTGTCGAGGATGATGAAATCGACATCTTCTTTCGTCGCTTCGAGTGTTAGGTAGACACTACCGCTTATGAGTTTGGAAGTCCAGTTTATTGTCCAGGTTAGGTCGAGGTGGGTGGTTCGGATGTCGTGGTAATTTGATTGTGTGGCTAGGTCTCGGTCTTCTCGAGGGGAGGTGTGTTCGGTGAATTGAGTGGAGAACGACATCTTGGAAGAGGTCGTCTGAGGCTGCAGTCGAGTTAATGTGGATGGGAGAAAGGTGAACGGTGTGGAATGCTCGGGAGGACTTTCAAAGTGGAGGGACTCGCTTGGTGTTCGGGGGTTGTGGCAGGGTTTAACATATGGCTCTGACCAGCTTAGCGAGGCCCGTTTTTCCGAGACCATGGAAGAAGACAGTAAAATTGGAAAGGGTGGGCATGCAGCGCATCGACATAAGGAGGCGCGCCGTGTATCAGTCCAGTCATATCGTTCTATCCGCCCGGCTCTCCTCGCCCATCCCCACCTCCTTTCTCTGTTTCTTCCCATAGCCTTTGCTTGCCTAGGACCCCTTAATGATGAAAACCGTCCCTGACCCTCCATCTCATCACTTTTTCGTAGGCGATTCGTGTGTCCGACTCTGTACCGAGGATGCACACCTCGCACCTCCTGATCCAATCTGAATACCACAGCTCTCACTCATTCATCTTCATCGCCTGCAACCACTTCTGTAGATCCTGCTCTGCAGTCATCGTACATCCAAGGGTAGAAGGTTGTGCTCACCTCGTTTGGCAGCCCACTCTTTGGCGGTCTATTCCCCGTCTCCCTCCCAGGCGTTAGGTCCACTCCTGGTCTATATCCATCCGAATGACCAGTGCCCAGAACTTCGACCCTCGGAACCGTTCGACGTGGCTTGAGCGCAGCTGGGATGCTCGAGTTGGACCGGTTTCGAAGACCTATCGGTCGTCGAGGCACAGGCGGAGGGGCTGTGAACGGGTCAAAGGAGGTATCGTGGTCGTGAGGTTGGATTGGTATCGTGTACATGGGTTTGAGTGAGGATTTTGATGGCGGTGTAGGTGGTGGAGGGGAACGCCAGTCTGCCTGAACGATGGCGTAAGGGTGCGCGTCGACACGCTGAGGTGTCGTCGGATCTTCCATGGTCCAAGGGATCTGGTCGATCGGGGCTGTGAGTATGAAAGCGGTCACTGGGGAGTACGGAGTTGAAGGCGTGAGCGAGATCGGTCTTTGAGGGGTGAGATGGCGTTGACTTTCTGGCTGATCGGCATTGAAAGGAAGGCAATCCAACGGGATGCCATTGCGTCTCAGGATGATTGGCACCGGAGATGACGTGATCCAAGCTGACCGTAGGTCGCCTGGCAGGTCGCCTCGGGTTGGCATCGTTGGCTCCGCTTCCAGATTCCCTCTGTCCTCCTCCAGACCGATAGCCTTTTGAGCTGTTTCCGATGGGAGAAGTGAAGGAATGTTTTGCTTCGGTGTTCCGCATACACTCGTCAGCGAGGAAAGAAAATTGTCGAATGGGGGCAAAGAGGCCCGATGTGTGACGGGTGATGGCGGTATCGAGGGCAGTAACTGACTAGCCGCCAATGACGGTGGACGAGTATTACCCCTTGTGTCCGTTTCGAAGTAGAAAGACGAGATCGAATGGGGGACCGAGGCTTTGCGATCTCGTAACGGCGATTCGTCCGCCTCCCTCAGATGCGGGGGATGTCCAAGCGTTTCGAAGCTCCGATTTCTAGTGCGGAACACACCGCTTTCCAGTTCGGGTGGTGGAGGTGTGACGATCGTGTCGTCTTCTGGAGACGGACTGCGCTGCGGTCCCGGAGTTCGTCGAGGCGGAACTGGTCCTCTAACATCGACCACGGAGGATCGAGGTGTCCTCGACCCGCCTCGAGCGAGCCCCGCGACACGAGCTCGCCATTCCCTCTCCGCGCGATGGGCGGATTTAATAGACGTTCGACCGGAATGGATGGATGTTGTGGAAGATCGGTGATGAGTACCAGGGCGGACATGTGCAGGTAGAGCGGACGGGAAGGGGATAGGAGATCCGTCTGAGACTGACATCCGTTTGGCCGTCCCAGCTTTGATCGTCTTGCTCGGGTCGATGCTGGTGGTATGCACAGTAGGCGTCCTTGCCTCGGCGTCGAGGACGAGTGATTCAAAGGCCTTCAGATCGTCTTCTAGGGTGTTGGACGCGCTCACTTTTCCAAATCCTTCCGCTCTGCTTCCTCCGTCAATTCGCCGAAACCCTGCCTTCTTGGACAGCTTTCTAACCATGTTCTTGGACTTGGCCATAACTGTCGCCGGAGGAAGCGGTAGGTTTCCGGTGATATTGTCGTTATTTGAACGGGGGGATGTATCGCCAGTAGCGATATCCCGTGGTGGAGTAAAGGTTGGCTGGGAAGTGGGAAGAGGAGACAGGGAAGGCTGCGAGCGGAAGAGAGTGGAATCGGGACCTGTGGAAGGCAATAGTGCGAGTGGGAAGGATTTTCCGTTTGCTTGACCCATATCGACGAGATCCTGACACGTTCAGCGACGACTCAAGAAGGTTGCTCACCTTGCTGTCCGTTGTCAGACCAGATTGGTAGGCGTCCAAAATCGAAAAGCCAATGCAGAGCCGAAGGTCGATAAAAGTGTGGTCAGTCAAGCTAGGTAAGTAGCGGAAAGTAATGTCAATCCAGCAGATGTCGTTCCGAAAGGGGCTGGTCAGGATCGAAAGATCATGAGGAATGTCTCGAACCGATGTTGACGCGTCAATAAACCTTTTGACCGAGATGACCGAAGGGAGGAGGAGGACGGGGGAGGATGCGATCCTCCTCGTAGATCACTGCTAGATTGGGGGAGGGAATGAGCGAAGGAGAAGAGGAAGGAGTACATGTGTGATATGATTTCCCAGGGACACACCTTGAATCCCCACGAAAGCCACAGGTGCAGCTCGACACGTGACAGACGCGAGAAAGGAAAAGATCAGCGCTTTCGATCACTTTGTGTGTGGAGAGAACACGATTAAGTTCGAAGTATAGATCCTTCGGATAAAACCAAGCGGTTTGTCCGGGCTTGCCAAAGACCTCTGGCACACCCCAATATCGGAAGCACATCCCAATATCGGAAAAAGGGCAATCGAAAACCGTTGATGGATCTGCCATGCTCCCTGCAGATCTGTATACTCAGCTCGACTCTCAGAGAACCAAAAAAGCGCGTGCCCAGATTCGACTGAGGACCGAAATGAGTGGTTGATAATCCCATTCAAGACCACTACACCACGCACGTGTTTTATTAGCTCCCCCGACATAAGGTCTCCCATGGAACATGACCTTCCGAGAGCACGTGTCACTTTTGCCTTCGTAAACAGCTCGCGGCTGCTTTTCCCTTTTCCTCCCCTCATTCCGGTTTCTCCCCAGACTTGCTCGTTTCATTTCATCATGCCACCCGCAACTCCAGCTACCTCCCAGCCACGTCCACAGTCCAGATCCACGCAGCAGCAGCCGTCCACAGTTGGCAGAGTGACCAGACTTCGGGCGGGTAAAGAAACTTCTGCTTCCCCTGCTTTAGGTAGGAAGCCTCCCTCAGGCTTACTTGCAAAGGGGAAAGAGGGTTTGAGGAAGGTGTCGGACAAGATCAAGGAGAAGGAGAACCAGAAGCCTAGGGTGGTGCCTGTCGTCGAAAGTAATAGCTATTCTGAGAGCTTACAGGTAATTTTGATACGTTGATGGGAAGTCAATGCTGACGTCGATGTAGGCTTTCCTGCGTATACGTCCTCCACCTGGCGAGGAGGACTCGATTATTGGCCAGAGTCGGCCTTATCTTGAGCCTCAAGGAGATCGAGCTGTGCTGATGCGAGCGCCAATCGTGAGTATTGTCACTCAACGCAAAAAAAATACCTTATCTCCAGGGGGAAGGGAAGGCCGTTACAGAGAGTGGGGTTCCGGGGATGCGCCAAATAAGGGGGAGGGGAAGGAAGCGGTTCCAGAACACGTACAGATTCGACATTTGGGTCTTTCGTCTGGGTTTCGCCTTCACATCCTCCTCGTTCCTCATATGTCATAGACACTCGGCGGCCATCTCTGAAAACTCATAGGACCCGACTCGTCCACATGCTCTCAAACCCCCGCATACCTATTCATTCGATCGCGTCTTCCCGCCATCCACATCCCAGTCCGGCTTCTTCACCACAACAACCCTTCCTCTCGTCGAAAAACTCCTGCACGGACAGAATGGACTACTCTTCGCTTACGGAGTCAGCAATAGCGGGAAATCATACACCATTTCTGGAGCAAACAGGCATGTACCGGAGGATAGAGGTGTGCTGCCGCGAGCGGTTGACGCGGTATTCAACTCGATTACCGGTTTGGAGAGTACGGCAAATGTCAGTGATGGTACTCTTCCCGGAACCACGTTGATGTGATTGTAGCTGAAATGTACGGGTCTGGCGGATGTGGTCATGTCGGAGGAGGACGAGGAGGTGTTGGATTTGTTTGACGGGATGCATGGAGGTACCGAGGCCATGACGGACGAAGGTGAGCTTATAATTGGCCTCTTGCCTGCATGCTGATCTTCATCAATCATTGCAGCTATCAAGCTCGATAAGAACTTCTCATACGCGGTCTTCGTTTCGTATTCAGAGGTGTACAACGAAAAGGTACTACCATCATCAGAATACAGTATCTTCGCTAATGCAATGCAGATCTTTGATCTGCTCGATTCAGTCCTTCCCGTCCATGCCATTTCTACAGCTCATCCAGTCAAACCCATTAATTCGAAACCTGGTCTGCCTCGAAATACCTCAGCTTTCGGATTGTCCGGCGCATACGGCTCCACCATGAGTCTTGCCGCGATGGCCAATGGCGGAGGCGGAGTCTTGACGAGAAGGGTTTTGACGCTCAAGAATGATCCGGAGGGAAACGGTAAATATGTTGCTGGCCTCAACGAGATTCGGGTACGGACGAGAGAGGTACGTTGACCAAAACCTTGAGTGCCGGGTAGGTGACAAGGACATTCACAGGAAGCTCTCGCTGTGTTCAGGTCAGGTCAACGAGCGCGTCAGGTCTTCGGTACAATCGCCAATCGAGAGTCAAGCAGGAGTCACAGCATCTTCACCATCAAGCTCGTTCGGATACACAACGGTGCTCCCGAGGATCCAGACTCGGCACAGGTATCTCGACTGGCCATTGTCGACTTGGCAGGTTCTGAGCGGACCAGAAATACCCAAACCACAGGCGACAGGCTGAAGGAAGCCGGGAACATTAACAAATCGCTAATGGTATGTGCAGGGGTCTTGCAGCTTGACAAGAATGTTCAAGTATCGCCTCTGGCTGCATGCTGATCCGCTTGGCAGGTACTCGGGCAATGTCTCGAGGTCCTCCGATCCAACCAGCAGAAGATGGCAGCACCCTCCTCCACTGGGACGAAGAAAAGGCTCGCCGTCGTCCCCTTTCGCCACTCCAAACTCACCGAGATCTTCCAGAACTTCTTCGTTGGGGATGGTCGAGCGGTATGTCTGCGTCCTGCTCTCCCTTCCCCGCGCTGACGGTTGTACACAGGTCATGATTGTCAACGTCAACCCTTACGATACGGGCTTCGACGAGAATGCGCATGTCATGCGGTTCTCAGCTGTGGCTCGCGAGATCCAGACAACCGCATCGAACAAGGTTGGCGGATTGAGGCGGCAGATCAGTACTCACTTCAGCGCATTCCGTCAAGCTGTCAGTGCGCCAATGAAGATCAAGGTTGTCGTCCCGGTGCTGCCAATGATCGAGGAGGGAAAAGCGAGGTTCGCACCGGAGAAAGAGAGGGAAAGCCAGGCCTTCGTCATGGTGGAGGAGGAGATCGAGATTATTGAGGAACAGGATTCTGACGAGGAGGACGACAGGGATCTGCTTGTGGAGCATCTGTTTGAACAGCTCAAAGAGCTCAAGACAAAGGTACGCCCCCCTAGCTAGCGGTCTGGTATTGGCTGAGTCGACACCAGCTATACGAGTCCGAGATGCGGAATGCTTCGATCGAGGTGGAAATTCGTGAAGAAGTGGCGCGAGAGATGCAGGACACGCTGCAGGAGATGCACGTAGACTTTACCCAGCGCTTCGAAGAACAGGTAAATGCTCTTTGAGGCTATTCCACGGTTATTGATCGAGCTCAGGTCGCCGCGAGCGATCTCAAGGCGGATCGCAAGCTTGACATCCTTTCACGGACAGTCGCCACACCCGCAGTCGAGCGTATCATCCCGGAGCCAACCGGTACTCCATCGTCAGTCGCAGAGACCAATGAACGATCGCTTCTCGAAGGAACGCCAGAGACCGATTCGACCATTGACGAGAGCTTCGCGTCTGCTCTCGATCAATCTCGCCTACCTACGGATTCTTTCCTTGTGACGGGCCGCGTATCGGATCCATTCTTAGTTCGACCCTCAGTACCAGCATCAAAAGAGGTCCTCCAGAAGAAAGATCCAGGGTTTTCAGAGACTGATCCGGACGAGTCGGTCGAGCTGGAATCGGGTTCTGAGGTTGGAGATGAGGTGCGCATTTCCAGCTGATCTCGCCGCGATATTGATCTCGAGCCTCAGTCCTTGGTCCAATCTGCTAAAAATGACAGCATCTCCGTGCCAGCTACGGCCGGCTCGGTATCTATCCCTCGCAATGCGCGGGAAGAAACGGTCGAAAGCGAAGACGTCCTCGGCGCATCACTCGACGATGAAGCTGAGGAGAGCGACCTGACTGACACCGACGAAGCGGAAAGCGAGACGGACGAGGATGACGTGGACGAGGGGGATGTCGGGGACGTCGAGGAAGACGACATGTATGATGAGGGAGACGAGGCGGGCGAAGAGGAGCCAGTGGAAAGCGAGCTAGACTCGGATTTCGAGATGTCTGCTTCGGAATTTGAGGACGTGTCGAGTGAAGAGGAGGGTCCAGTAAGGAGAGCTTCAAGTCGACGAAGGACGACTGGTAGTCCGAAGAAGCAGAGTAGTCCGGTCAAGGGTGGAGCGACCACGTCTGCGGCATCGAGAAAAGGGAAGAAGGTCGATCACGTCTCGCCAAAGAAGGTCGAAGAGGCGGTCTTACAGATAAAGGCCGTGAAGGGAAAGACGCCGCTCGGAGAATCAGTCGCTCAGGATATTGTGAAGGAGATCGACCATACCGCTGAAGATAAGGATGAGGATGAGGATGATGAGGAGGAGGAAGTCGTGAAGCCCAAGAAGAAAAGGTATGAGTCATCCCAGCATTCTGCAAAGATGAGATTCTGAGACCGTCCTACTCCTTAGAACGCTGGGTAAAAAGATTATCACGGAGGACGAGATGCCCACTACCGACCTGAATGTCTCTGGTGCAGAAGTCCGTCGCGTGGTTCGAGGCGGCGTCTAAAGGGGGTTTGGTCTGCTTGTTACATCCTTGTGAATACACATACACATGCATGCATCATCACCTGTCTGGATCTTTCATCTCCTCTCCCGGCCCGGCGTAGAAGTGATTCTCCGAGGTCATGAGCACCGGTGGAGGGACTGTTACGATTGGAGCTCTGCCATTGACCTTGAGACCTCCGGCCTCGGTCGGGTCGTAAATGTAACCCATCCCTCCAGCTAGTGGGACATACTTGTCCGGTTTTGGCGGACGCTTAGTAACATCGTCAACGATCACCTTTATCAAGCGAATTGGCAAATGTAAACTCACAGCGACGTAATGTGGTCCTGAGATCTCTTCGATCGTTCTAGGGATATCTCCCAGACCCTCAGGGGGTTTCAGTATCTCCTCGATCTCACTTGAAAAGGTCGTATAGATGAGATAGGCTAGACCTGCAATCGCTACGTTCCGATTGACTACATATACTTTATCAGCAAATAGGTTCCACATGAACACAATCGAAGAGGTCTATATAGAAATAATCGAAGAGGTCCACTCAACGCAGAAATAATTCAAAAAGTGCAGGAGAAATCGAAAAGCTCGCGTACCGAAAGAGACGATGATGAGTACACAGAGAGCTTGGATCGATCGGATCCTCTTCTTCCATAACTTCTGCTGTTTCTCTCGAGCTATAGAAACTTCCGCCCGCTTGAGGAGTACACCGCCGTCTAGGCCTTTCGGTTCGGGGAGTTTCGGTTTGTTAAAGTGGCCCTGTATTGTATCATGTCAATCAGTCAAAGATATCGACAGAGTCAGCAAGTGATACGATTCGGACTTACGACGTGAGGAGCATTACCGCCTTCCCACCAGAGTTCGTCCTTTACTGTAGCTGTGTCTTTGGATTTACCTAGAGGGAAGGGGAAGAGGCGGGGTGCGGCGTTTTTGGTGGTGAGAAAGGCTGAGGGATGAGAACGGGTGTGAGCCTAAGATTGTCGACCTCGCGTCAGCTCAACTCCGACTTTTGTCATTGTTCCCGTCAGGTGGTGAGGAGAGAGAGATCTCCTCGAACCCCTCAAAAGTCACAACACCTATCCCAGAACTACTTCTTGCCTCCCAATCCCCACAATATCCGCCCAAACCCCGCACCCCCCGAAGCCCCTTTGCTACCTCCCTTCCCCTCGCTCACGAGCCAACAAGTCGACGCCATAAGATTCTGGAGAGACATGGGTAGAACGGCGATATATCCACCTACCCATATGTCAGGTCGCTGTAAGGCCGCTCGCTTCATCAATTGCTGAAACCTTTCGTCCGCCTCAATCCCCTTCGGCATTCGAGCGATGGCTTGGGTATAGCCGTAATAAATGATCGAGGTGTAAGCGACGAGGCAGCTGTATCGAGTGACCTAACATCAACAAGCTACGATCCTCGGAAGGAAGGTGTAACTCACACGATAGCAAGGATAGTGAGGCGTGAGAAGAGGGTATAGAAGGCCATCATCTGATATGGCAACGGTGCGACCGAAAGTCCTACCTCAAGGGTCAGCTTTTGGTCAGACAAAACCCCGCTCGAAAACAAACTCGACTCACCCAGACTGAGCGCACTCATGATTGCCACAGTCTGCTGTATCGGTCCAAACTGTAACCTACCCCCCAAAACCCCAAGTCAGCGAAAACTCACGTCGAATCAATGAGTAGACGACCCACGCAGGATGAGGCTTGATCTCTGTCTTCTCCTTCTTGAGCTGTTTCCTCAATGACTTGACCTTGGCTTCATACCGTTCGGCACTTGATGAACCCCGCTCTTCGGCATCTCTCAAGCTATCCTCTGCTTCCTTCAATTTCTTTTCTGTCCTTGACACCGACATCTTGATTGTGAGCTCGAGCTGGTCATCCGGTAAAATTGAGTATCAATTCGAAAGCCGAGCGGTAGTAAGGACAGGCAAAAGCTCAAAGGATCTCTGAAACGTCATGTTAGCTGTTTCACTCCAGAGATTGGCCGTTGCAGGTTCAGGTGTTTCACCAGTTGCATAGGCGCTACCGCCGTAGCGGACTCATCCCATTCCCTTCCCAGCCTGGCGCTGCACCATATCCCCCTCCTCCGAAACCCCCTCCATCGACCGCCGCCCCATTCAGATCCGGCTCAATGATCCCACCTCCATCTTCACCTTCATCCTCGTCTACTCCAGTCTCCTTCTGCACCGCCAAAATGACCCCAGCAAGGTTCTCGATGAGTATGTCGAGTCCTTGTTCGACAGCTGATCGGACTGGTATGGAACCGACTGCTTCCGCATTAAAGTAGAACGTGGAAGGGACGGCGTTATAGTCGAACGGTTCGGATGGGGCAGGGGGTTGTTCGAATGCTGCGTTGGGGGAAAGAGGCCATTCGGCTTTCTCTGAGAAGAACCATCTCAGTCAGCTCAGGTTGGACAGCTATACCATCCAATGGTAAGGATGAGGATAGACGACTGACCATCCGTCTCGAACCAATAAGTCGTGTGCCGCAACTTGTTATACGGATCATACTCGAACCCAACAGCAGACAGAGGCGACCACTTCGCATGATACTTCGCTATCCCCTATCATCCCATTAGCTTCCTTCAACAATCATACCCGGGATCCAAGGTTTTGAATACCCACCTTGTAAGCCTTGCAGACCAAGCTGATCTCTTGCCCTTTCGACATCTTTGCCAATAATATCGGAGGGACAGATGGATCTCCTTTCCCAACAGGTTGACCAAGTTCAAGTTCCCGATTATCTATAACGCTCAAATCGTCGGGTGATAAATCCAGTGTTGCGCCATAGAGATTTGGAGGTGGAGGCTATTACTCCCTTCAGCTTGGTGTCGTCTAATCAAGGGAAGGAGGAGACGACATACTCCACCAGGTGAAGGGACGACCTCAAGTTGATCACTTGTAACGCTCAGGAACTTCCCACTCTGTCCGTTGACGTAGGAAACGTTGAGTTTCAAGGTGATCATGCAGTAATAACAACCTTCGTCGCATTCACAATCCTACACACCCGCAGTCAATACTCATCAACGTTGTCTCCTTCCCTATGTGAGCACTGAGTGAGAGATGGGGGGCCAATGAACTCACCCTTGTATATCGTAAACCCTTTGATACATTCCGACTGACCAAAGGTACTTGCCCCAATCGATGAGCCAACATCTCATCCGGTATAGGTGTAGTATTTTGCATGAAAAGGACCTGGTCAATGGCTTTCCGAACTCGTCTTTAGTGCCGCCCCTGATCCAGACCGTGATGAGCTCACCGACAGTAGGGACGTCGGCCATCATGACTCGTCGTAATGAATTTGCATAAGCCAACTCGACTCCACTGAGATGGAAGACGGCTTCTTCCTTGTTCAACGACCGGACCAAGACCCGAGGTTGATTCGTCGGACCGAGAGGAACTTGTACGTCGCCTGGTATCGCTGAAGTGGAAGCTTGGGCGTTACCGTTGCCATTAATACGGGCGTAGCCGTTCATCGTGGCACGAATGGGGAACTGTAAACTATATCGGACTCAGCTGAAAGAAGATTTTTTAGGCCGCGTGCGTTTGAACTTTGAGCGATAACTACTGAGTCACCTATTTGTAAATCCCTCCTTCCCGGATTGATACAGTACATTTACGTGATTCTCCCTTGAGAGATCCAAGGTTCGTCATCATAATCAGTCGTACATGAAACGGGTTACACTGGAATCCAAGGATTAGATGATGGGCCTAATGATACAAGCTCTGTGTGAGGTCCCTTAATCACCCCATACTCCTCCTCCTTGCCTAGCTTCCGATGCTACCAATCGCACTCAGGCTTTATCCTCGGCGTAAAGAACACGGACTCACGTTGATTCGTTCATCTTCTTCTTCGTCATCTGTCTCCCACCCCGTCGCCTTGAACAGCTCGTACCGTCTCGGGACTTTCAGTCGCATAATGATTGCTTGAAGAGCAGGGGAGATTTTCTCAATGTAGATCCTCTCCACGGTCAAAGCCGCCTCAAGGAAAGTCGAAGTCATCCCGTTCGGCGGTGTCGAAACTGATGTCAACTTGCATGGTTGTTCGAGGTCTACACCGCTTCGCCACGCAAAGCTAGGGAAGAGATGACGCTTCTCGAATTTGAAAAGAAGCTCGACGTTGATATCGAGTTCGTCTGACATCAGCGGTGTCATGTGAATTTTAGCTCACGCGTGTAGCCAGTCCACTGATAAAAGAGTCATCAACACGGAAGGAGCCAGTCAGAAGAAACAGTACTCACCAAGCTGCGGCGTTCGGCAATCAACTTGAGCTCAATCGGCTCGAGACCCGCATCCACCGCTCGATCGTACAGTACGCAGTACTGCCGAAGACGATTCGTCGCCTTCTGCCAAGCGATGCAAAGTCGAACCCGAGACATCTGGGCGTGAGCTTGAGCTTTAAGAGTGCATACCTACAGTCTGCTCGCCCTCGCCTGAACCAGTAGAATCGCGTGAAGAAGATGGGATGATAACGGAAGATTGAGTTTAGGGAGAATGCGGATTGTCTGGATTGTTCGAGGTGATTAATGCCTCCTTCCCTTTCGTCTTGTCGCTCGAATCGCTCATCGTTCTCGATGACAAAGGCGAGACCAGGAAGCTGCAGGCGTGTGTCGAGTGGGTAGGGCTTGCAGCGGAATGATGAAGGAGCTTTGACTCGCTCACGAAGGGTTGACATGTTGCTCAAATGCAGATAGGTGTTTTGGAGAAGGGAGAAACGAAAGTAGGCGGGAAAAGGCAATGCTGATGTCTCGGCGTGAGTGGGCTATGAGGCAGACCGCGATTTCTTGTCAGCTTATTTGAGCCCGTTATTTATCCGAAGTATGACCAGGCTTTATCAGCCCAAAGCTGTATGATATTCCATTTCCCGAATATAGCTTTTTCCGCTCATGCATCCGCAAGACTGCTTAAATTCGCATCCCTAACCCTCAGAGCTATCCTCTCAACCCGCGGAGTCCCCTTCGGTGTCGTACCTCCAATGAGCTTCGCAAGCACCACCTCAGCCGAATTCGCCGGCGTCGATACATCGGATCTGGGAGCTTGAGCCGGGCGTGAGGCGACCGAGAAGTTCATCAGATCGCCCGTGGTGATTGACTGGTCAGTGCGAACCCAGGACAGTATCGATCGGTCCTCGTGAAACGCGGTGGACGCTTTAAAGGTAACTCCCGTTGTGTCATCATCCTCCCCGTCTGATGACATGGGCGGAGCGGTCGAGGCATAGCGATTGGAAGTGGAAGTGAACCTATCCGCTGGAAGGCGCATAGCATTTAGTGACGGGGAGATGAACTTGCCTTGCGGTATCGCTGGCGATTCCACCGGAGCAAGATTGGAGATGGGGAGGACCGGAGAAAGGGGTTTAGAGACTGCCAGGCCCATTACTGGTGAGTCCACCGAAGATGTCTCGCCGGGCGTAGCTCCTCGAAGTGATACCGTCAACACCGGGCTTCGAGGTAGAGGAATGTCTGCTGGTAGCAATTTGGCTCGTTCGGCTGGACTGAGGGGTAATGGGATCGCCTCTGGTCGAACTTTTGCCACTATCGTCCTCCTCTCGGCTTGGCTCGAAGTCGAGGAAGTGGACGCAGCTATAGTCGCCTTCGCTTTCCCTCGCGTGGGCACGAAGGAGGGGAGTGGTGCCTTGAGCCGGACCTTCTCCTTACGCACGGGAGGAAGCGTGACCTGAGCATGAACAGGCTTGATCAGTTGGCTGGTCGTTTTAGCCGAGGCTTTCGGTGGTTCAAGCTTAGTAGAGGCCTTCGCAGCGGTAGATGCAGTCGGTTTAGTGACGCCGACGGTCGATGATACAGCTAATTTGACGATTGGTTTAGCTTGGGGGACTGAGGGAGCGATCATACCGGATGTAGCCGGTGGTTTCGATGCCGCCTGCACAGATGAAGCAGAGTTCCTCGCGACAGGCTTCGCGACCGGAGGAGCAGCCGTTGGTGGCGGTTTTGTTGACGCCAAAGGAATCACTGTAGTCTTGAGAGCACCACCCGGGGCCGCGCTTGGCTTCAATGGCGCCACTGCAGCGACCACAGGCCGAGCGGTAGGCTTGAACGGCTTCCTATCCACCGGACCGCTGATAGTCCGTACCATCGCTATGGGAGCTAGTTTGCGCGTATGTTCGCGAGCCAGCTCGACTTTCGGGAGTTGCGGCTTTGCAGGCTGAGCAGATGCGCTAATCGATACATCCTTTGGTGGAACCCCTGCTACATGTGGAACATCGATCGCGACTGTAGGCAGCTCGACAGATGCTTTGTCGAGGACAGCGGGCTTTTCAGCTTCTGCGAGTCCCATATCTGCTTCTCGTGTCCCGACAGGATAAGGCAGCGTCTCCAGTGGCGGAACAGCTGGAGTCAGGGGGGCAGCGGTGGGTAACGATTCGCCGTCCACCAGATGTGTCACCACTTCAGAAGCTGAAGCGAATCCGGTCGTTCCACTAGCAGGAATATCCTCGTCCTCCGGAAGAGGAATCGCAATCACAAGCGCTAGTCTTTGCTCCATACTGTCCATCTGAGCTTGCGTGGGAGTGATGTTGACCATGTTAGCGGACTCGACCGCCTCCACGCTTGCGCCAGCACCACCCGCAATGACCGTCACATCCGCCACATCCTGCTCGACCTTCAGGAGCTGCTCCATCGGATCCTCTACCACTGTCACGCTTGAGGCTGATGAGGCCGCTGTTGTGGTAACTGATCTCGCCAAGACCGGCATGAGTGGGGAGTCGATTGGGTTCAGTACAGGGGGAGGAAGAGGAGGTGGAGATGTCGCTCTCGAAGCGATCGATTCGAGGGAAGTGCTCGACTCGGTAGGCTCGGATTCCTCCTCCATCTCCTTGATTCGATCCTTCGCGCTTCGGCCAAGTACGCGGTTGGCAAGACCAGGGGTTTGCAAAGGTATTGCCATCCCTTCAGGTGCGGTGACAGCTCGCCTTTGTGCAGGACCCAACGCGACTGGTCTTTTCCCAAAGCCGACCGCGACCCACCGATCACTCTGACCGCCTGGTGCTAATCGCTGAGGACCGCATAACACCGTATTACCGCTCGGAGTATGCGCGAAGTAATCGCCTGGACCCTCAGTCGTCCCATCTTCGTTGGTTGATGGCAGAGGGGCAGGTCGGACGATACGGGTAGGTGGAGCGAAGCGACGGGGAGGTTTAACGTTGGCAGTATCCGATGGATCTGCTGGCAGAGAGATCGAGGACAAAGACGAGGGTAGGTGGGGACGGCTGGGCTTCGTGAGCGGATTATGTCTGGAAAACTCGGTAGGTGACGAGGGGCCCGAACTGGATATCGTTGTACTCGGAAGGATGTTGTGAGAGACTGATCGACCGTGACGACCGAGTGCAATGGGTGCCTCGGACACTTGGCCCCGACCAACAGATGCGGACTTCGATAGAGTGGGACGAGCTGATTCCGCTTTGACCGGGACGAAAACTTTTTCGGGTTCTTTGCAAGGAGACAATCTTTTCTGAGAAGGTCCAGCATCTACCTCAGCTGTGGGTTCCGGTACTGGTGCTGTTCGCACTGGTCGAGAGGCAAGAGCTTGAACACGCTGATGTTGCGGTTTGCTGGAGGGTCCTGCTGTATTCAATGATTCTGACGATACCGCGGAGATGGGACGGTGAGCGGGAGGTCCCGGTCGAGTGGCAGCTTTTGCTTTTGATGGCCCTCCGCCAGGATTTGGGATGTCAAGGTACCGTCGAATCGTTGGAGTGAGGGGTGCGGAGAACCTTTGTCGGAAGTCAGCCTGCTCAATACGGGCATTCTGGTCGAATACACTCACTCGTCCACCCTCTCCGGCCAGACCTCGTTGAATCTCGCCCACACCCTCTTACTAATTTGTCGGACCTCCGGGTCTTTATCCGTCGCCATCTTCTTCAACGCTTCCTCCAAGACTAGCACCCCTTTTTCCCCGATCACCTCCCTTGACCATTCCATGACAACCCGCTCTAAGCCACCTGCGCATCCCCGTCGACACGTTGCAGATTCATCGCTCAACCCCTTCTTCAGTTCAGGCACTATCGCAGATACTTGACAATGCGAGATGATCGTGGTAAGGCATTTCTCCGCTCGTTTCAGGAAGACCTTGTTTGGTCGACCGAAAAGTTTGACGAGCGGTTCGAGGTAGAGTGTGGCAAGGGGGAGGAAGGAAGATGCCAAGCGGGGTGCAAGGGTTTGGAGGAGTTCCGTTGCCACGCCAGATAAACGACCACGGTCTGATAGCATCTGTTACCATCAGCTACCCTCTTTCAGATGATTTTTGCGCCGGCGTGCCCGGCTCACGCAAGCTGCCACTTGCAGGCCCACACCCTTCCGCCCAACCCCTTCGACATATTGAGCGAGATGCTTGTAGCCTCCTCCCCTCGTGATTGCCGTAAAGCGTATGACCGCTCTTTCAAGCTTCTCCCATGTATCTTCCTTCTCCCCTAACGCAAGGGTATTTGCGAGTGAGTCGAGCTCGGCCTGCAAATGCTGTGGTGTCGGGCACTACAGAAAACCGGTGAGCGATTGGAGCTGAAACGGGAGCGAAAACGCACCGGGATCTTCGCCTCGTTATCGATTGAAGGCATCGTAAACGATGTAGGTCGTCAGGCCGAGCAGGAATATCGCAACTGAAAGTGTTAAATTGGGTAGGGGCAAATTTGTCGAAAGTCGCGCAAGTGTCAACAAGACGGAAGCACTTTTCTGGTTGAAAGATCACGTGCCTTCTTACCAAGTTTCCTCAGAAGATAGTGGAATATCTCCCCGTGAGTCTTTTGATGCGACTCGCAGCTTATCGTACGGGGATGAAGAGCTTGAAGAATCTCGGACGAGGACGTAAACTGGTATGATTGTATGCCTTGATCGCTTGCCATGTGGGAGTCCTGCTTTGTGGAGGCGTACTGACTGCTCGGCAGGTCGCTGTCGAAGGCTGTAGTCATGGCAGTCTTCAGGCAATATATGATACCGTAGCCCGTTACTCTTCCCTCAAATCCACCAAAGTCGATCTCCTACTACTATGTGGCGACTTCCAGGCCCTCCGCTCGAAACACGACTTCGCCTCCATAGCTGTTCCACCAAAATACCATTCCCTCGGAACTTTCCACCAATATTATTCCGGTAAACAGGTCGCTCCTTTACTCACCATAGTCATTGGTGGGAATCATGAGGCGAGCAACTACCAGTGGGAGCTGTATCATGGTGGATGGCTGGCCAAAAATATCTATTATATGGGTGCGGCTGGGAGTGTTTTGGTTGATGGGTTGAGGATTGTGGGCGCTAGCGGGATCTACAAGGATCACGATTATGGCAAGGGTGAGTTGGTTCCCTTCCCGGAATGAGTAGCTGACTCGACCTGGTAGGCCATTTCGAAAAGGTTCCTTACAATAAGTCGACTCTGCGAAGCGTCTATCACATCCGGTCTTACGACGTGGCGAAGCTGATGCAGGTAGGTCCCCCGGGTGAGACCGCCCTCCCCAGCATCCTCATTTCTGGTGGCTGACTGGGAACAGCTTCCTCGAAAAGCTTCAACCGTCTTTCTCTCGCATGACTGGCCGATCTCAATACCCAATCACGGCGACACCGCTTCCCTCCTTCGGCGCAAACCATTCTTCCGTTCCGAAGTACAGTCCAATACCCTCGGATCACCACCTCTACTTTCCCTACTTCGACATGTCCAACCCGAACAGTGGTTCGCAGCTCATCTTCACGTCAAGTTCGCGGCGGTCTTCGAGCATCCTCCCGACGAGACAACGAACGGGACAGAGTCAGGCGAATCAGCGATAGAACAGCCTCCACCTTCGAACTCCAATCCGGATGAGATCCTTGTGGAAGACGACGAGAGTGCGCCAAATGGCAAACCAACTGGGAACAATATACCGAAAGCCAATCCGGAAGAAATTGATATTGATGAGGACGAGGATTTACCTCGACCGAATGGCATACCCGGGAATCCGGAGGAGATCACCATCAGCGATGAAGAATTGGAGGATGTGTCGCCAGTGTCGAACATGACGAGAATAGACACATGCTCGGTATCGGTTGATCAGGGGAAGGTCGAGGAAGCGAAGGAAGCACTTGCGACAGAGGAGAGTGTGGACCTCGTGGAGGCTGTGCGGGAAGCGGATGGTCTCGACGCGATGAAAGGTGTTCTCGGACCATCAATCCCACCAGTCTTACGAGCCAACGCATCAACGAATGGCTCTGGACGAGTCACCAGATTTCTAGCTCTCGACAAATGCGGACCCGGCAAGGACTTCATTCAGGTGAGCAGATCAACCGTTATCATCACATTTGTCACTCATATTCAAGGGACAGTTTTTGCGCGTTCCGGTTCCGGACCCATCTCCCACCGGTCAACCCCCTCGTCTGACGTATGATCCGCATTGGCTCGCCATTACCCGCGCTCTCCATCCTTACCTCTCCCTCGACGTCCGACAGACCCCCTTACCTCGACCAGACCAAATCGATCAGCTTGTCCAAACCGAGCTCGAGCGGATACAGCGGGAAGGTCTCCTTGTTCCCGGAAAATCAAATGGACATGGACAGCCCCAACTGGTATGGGAAAAGGGACCGATTGACGTGGCTCGAGTACAGAAGTTCTGGCCAACCGCACCTGCTCAGGGTCAGCCGGGCGGATCACCCAGTCAGTATTTCAGATTCTTGCTGCAGATGATATCGACTGAGCGATTCAGCGGCATGGTATACGAATCCGCAGACCGAGGCTTTCTGTGGTATGCTTGGGATAGAGAATCGAATCAATCCAGCACCACGATGATGCAACATTTACTGTTCGGGGCCGGACGTAATCTCAGGGATGAGTATGCCGGGATGCTAGTGCAGGACATGCCGTCTAGATGATGGCCAATGATGTCTCTGAAACACGTCCCAGAATCACTCCATCGCTGAGTGAGTGTGAATCCACGTCAGCACATTTCTTCTCTTCACTCTCTTCACAAGTCTCGAAGCTGTCGTGCTCTTCGTGCAAGATGAAAATGGTACGCTCCAGGCGACTCGGGGAGACTAGCGTCGAGGCGCGTCATGGCACCACTGGTGACGAGGAGAGTGTCGCGGACGGAGAGGAGGCAGGGGTCGAAGGCATCTCGCTCACTCTGCCAGATCGATCGACCAGCTCAGTGAGTGCGCATGCGAGATCCGAACTGAATAAAGCAGCTCGAGTGGTGCGCTAAGGCTTGGTCCTGGCTCAAGGGCAGATGGTACGCCCTCACCACCGCTGCCGAGCTGTACCGGTCTGCTCTCGAAGCGGTCGTTGGTCCCTGTTCCGGACCATATTTGTTTGCGGGGGAGAGCGGCCGCTTGCTTCGCCTTCTTTGTGAGTTTATCTCACGCTCTATCCTTACTCTACGACTCGACCCACATCTCGTTGGATCTACCCATTTCCCATTGGCTCCACCCGCATCTCGTTAGCTCTACCCACATCACGTTGACTCTATCCAGATCTCTGGCTCTGGCCACACCTCGTTGACTCTATCCAGATCTCTGGCTCTGGCTAAATCTCCGTCCACTTCATCCAGATCTCTGGTTCTATCCACACCCCGTCGACTCTATCCAGCCTTTGGCTCTATGCACATCCTCGTTGGCTCTGTCCGCATATCTGGCTCTACCCGCATCTCTTTGGCTCTTATCGATATCCGCATCGACTCTACCTGCATCACTAGTCTGCGTACACACTAAGCAGGTTTTGTAGTCAATCTCACCGATCCCGCTCCTCTCATCCTTTTTGCTCCCATGAGTCTGGCATATGGCAAGATAAGGGAAGATTGACCGTTAGTGACATCTTTTCTGCCTGCCATGGTCGTTCTGCTAAAACTTGAACTTGGTTACGCCATATACATCACGGCAATCTTGATATGCCTGTACTCATCAATGCGGCTCAAGTACCTCCCAGCTATTCGAGGAACGGAAGCTGAGACATTCGGGAGGCGGCTGAGGCAGTCTATACTGGAGGTGGGATTGTTGATCTGAGTGGTGCTGGCACCGGTGCTGCTCGTGAGAAAGGCTGTGGGTGGTCAAGGAGGCGAGTGATGCAACCTGCTTCCTCAAAGACACGAGAGACTTACTGAAAGGAGCGAGTGGAAGGAGGGGCATCCTTTCATCTGGAAAACGGGGAGCGAGAGGTGATAGTGATCCCATAAAGGAGGCGATGACTATGAGAAGACTGATACAGAGGTTTTTGGTCTATTCTTGAGGTGTCTGAAGGCAGATATCGATCACAGCGAGAATAATGCCTGACGATAAGCAGCGCCTAGCAGAACCGGGAAGACGGCCATCAGCAGGAGGGAAGAACGGCAACCTACAGCGAGGTCGGAATCACAGTGGGACCGCTTACGGCCAGGGTCAACAAAGGGATTTCTATGCAAACCAGATGACAAACATGACGCCTCAGCAGCGAGCGGTATGGAACCGAACACACGGGTTCACGAAGAACAGCCCCCCAACGGGTGGTCATCAAGGTCATCAAGGTCAAGAACTCGGTTACGCCCCTCATCCGCCTCAAGATGGTCAGGGTCAATCCGAACTCCATCACCGTCAAGGTCTAGGCAAGAGACCATATAACTCCATCGGTCCTGATCCAAATGGATGGCAAGAAGCCATCCAACCCCCGCATCATGAGGAAGCATTGGCGACGTATAGGGCGAAAAGAAAGGAGCACGAGGATCACAGAAAGGCTATGCGGAAACATTGGAGAGCCAATTGCTGCGACATGCACAACTGGTTCCAACTTTTATATTGGATCTTCGTTCTTCCGATGCTCTTCCTCATCATCGTGTTCGCCGTCCTCATGTGTATTCCATGGAGTCTCTTCGCTTCGTCCCGTCCTCATCACGAGACAGGTGAGGTCCGAACGCGTGAGAAAGTTTCGTACATGGATCGTGAAGATCGGGACAAGCAGTTGGCGACACTATTCGAATGGATAGGATACGGTCCAGAGGCTCGACCGAGGGAGGAAAAGCACAGGTCGATCGGGTTCTGGCGCTTTTTCAACCGAAGAGGCTACACGCTATACGAGCTCGTTCGGGCAGCGATTCACAGCTTTCACCGGCAATCACTTCAGATCATCGGGATCCTGGTAGCGATCGCCATCATCGTCATGCAGGTCTTGATGATGGTTCACGACCTCTCAAACTCAGAGGTGAGCATTCAAAGCAGCTCCGGTTTTTAAATCAATACTCACAGGTATTTTCAGATCAACCAGTGTTTGGTGGCTGCTACTAACGGTCAAATCGAGCGTAATGGCACGGTCAGTGATCCGCATTGCGCTTACGTCATGGGAACTGGGGTGGCGAATTGGGGCCTTTGCATCGAAAACACCGGTTCGTCCCAGCTCCACTACTCGAAACTTGCCTGACGATTGACAGTTTGGTACATATTCTATCACTCTTCTCTAAGTCAGTCAAAAAAGCGGAAGCTTTGGCTGATCAGAGCAGTTCTCCTCAGCATCATGATGATCCTGGATGAGTTGCTGAGTGTCCGGATGGGTCTATTTGCCCCTCAATGGAGTCGAGCCGGGATTGGCTACACTCAAATATTGTAAGTGACGTTGTCATCTCGTTTTATGTAGGTTAAAGGCACTAGCTTGGCAGCTGCAACGATGTCGACATCGGCTAATTGGGGTTTAAGGATGTACGTAGTCTCCTACATTAGCAGAGTCTGATGCTCACCTACAGGGTCGTTCGCCTTCCTCAACTCGTGACCTACATCATCACCCTGTGTGGGGTATGGAACGTACTCGGCACGTTTCTCGCGGCCTCGGAATTGATGTCGGACGAGGATTCCAATCTGATGTATCGGGTCAGCCGTTTCCCCATACGGACATGGACAGAGCAAGAATGGAACCAAGGGATGGAAGATCCGCACATGCAGAAGTATAACGCCTCGAAGCTTCTGTGTCGATGGCGGATGAAGGTCGGCGATCGGTGTCCAGCTCATCAACCGCTCAGCCGAGAGGCTTACTATCAGAGGCTCAAATGGTATGGTAAGGTGTCCAACATTCATTACGAGATGTCAAAGGAAGTCGAGATGTTAGAGTGGGGACAGATGCGAAATTTGCGGAGGTAAGGATCACGTTTTCGGAATGCGTCGCCTCGTTGACGCAGATCTGATGAACGTTTCGATCAGCATCATCCAGCTTGGTCCTAGTATAACTTGGAGAGATAATCCGCCAACCTTGGAAGACCGAAGAGCTCGACAACCGCACTCCAGGCCCAAGGGTGGAGAGTGGGTGTACTATGAGAATGGGAAGGATATCTATGGGAAACCCGGTATCAAAGGGAAGGAAGGAGACTGGTTTGGAGGTTATGAGTACTATGGAGCGAGCGGATATGTCGACCTAGAGGACAGTACGAGCTGACGGTGTCAATCAGATCCATGATTGGCACGCAACATATGGCAGGAAACAGACGTCGCTGCAATGGGCGGTAAGGTATATCGATTGTCGTCGTTGGTTCACTTGTTATTGCGCTGCGGCGATGTTCGCGCTGCACTGGTTACTACTGCTCTAGTCAGTACCCCTCGAGTCTGGCCTAAAAAAGCTTCCGCTCATATCCGGTAGCGAGGTCGGAGCTATCAGCGGTTTCGAAGCACAATACCAGACCGCGCAAGCGAGCTGGAAGGCAAACAAAGGGCCAAGCGACAGCGACTGTGCATACTACCGCGACAGCACCGTCCCCATCTACGTCCGCATCGGAACTTCGAAATCCAGTGAGTTGACTGTATCCCTTAGTCGCTAAGTCGCCCCTACCTACCTCTAGCCCCTCGCAGCTCCGGGATGGGATTGCAATCCATTCCTCCCGCCTTTCTCTCCCTTCCCCCTGTTACACTTCGTGGACATTCCGTATCACAGCTGATTGTGTTTTCAGATGGTATAATGTAAGTAGACATCCGGAAAGAGGCTGATCACTTAGGCTGCTCTGGTACATCGCTTGGCATTATTTCCTTTTGGGAATGTGTGTCGGTGTCTTCCTCGTGGCAGGAACGAACAACAGGTAGGTCGCTCGAGCTGACGAGACATTCCCTCATGGGCTCTCAGGACATGGGGCATGCATCGAAACGTCTTCATCACGATAATAGGTACACGAACAAGCACCGCCGGCATTGGCTTCACGATCGGATTGTAAGGAATTCCTTCTTGTAGTATTTCGACTGATCTCTATATACAGCATCGCATTTGCCACTCTACAGCTCGGGTTTTTCAAAGAGAAAGCGTGAGCTGCAATGGGTGAACTTGTGAATGAAGCTGAATTGTCGAACGTAGGGGTCTGGTCCTCGCTGCCAGGTACGTGGTCTGTTATCCCTGTGTTTTGGCTTGGCTGCTCCACCTCGTCCCGGTACATCGTCACCTACACTCCTAGTTGTATAATGCTGATTGAGTAAACTGTCAGAACGAATTCCTGCGCAATGCCTATCCCCGTCAACCCTTGTGGGGTTTCCGGACAGTATCCCGCTTTGCGATGCAGTTCATGGATGGCAAGAAGTACCATAGGGAGTATCACGATGTGTTGGATAAGTGATAGTCATCGGACCTTGCGGATTGAGATTGCGCAGTTGGCGTAGCGTAAAGATCACCACCCTATTATACTAAAGTAAAAAAAATGGTATTGATGATGATGAGCATATGTTTCCGTATTCGATGCTATAGAGTTTTCAAAAGCTTGACAATTGGTCAGCTGACAACGAAGGAGCTGATGACAGATGACTACTCCATCCCGCGGAGCAATTCATCCCCCTAACCGGGAGGTTAACAAGTACGACGCTGCCAAGTTAAACCTCTTCTACCCGGTTACTCCCTGCTCTGGTTTGACCCAGTGGACACTAACCTTAGTCGCACCCAAATCGTTCCTTATTGGTAGTGCCGGCGGCGTCGTCGGCCGTAGCAATGTAAATAGATTCATGCGAGTGGTCATCATGATAGATATTCTTATCTGCTTGCGGTTTTACTGGAATCAGCGGATCTTCCCTCTGGAGAGGTCTGGATCATAGAGCGGATTCCCCCACATACGTCGAGTATTCCAGCAACACAAGATGGCGATCTTGGCGATGCTCTCCGAGAGGCAGGTTTAGGTCAGATCATATGCTCGACGTAATAGAGGTTACCTCGTCCCCACCGTCACACATCACCACCAAATTCCTTGGACAAGGAGACCCAATTTGATCCGACTGGATCCGACCGAGGCTGTGGAGAGAGAGACGCCTTTAAGAACCCGGCTATTTTTACCCTGGATGGATTTCCCACCGATTTGTTGACAAAGCCAATCAAACCCTCTAAATATCCTCGCAACCCCGCTTCCCGGCCTGAACGCCTCGTACTCAATCAATCACCATCACACTCGACTCCAGTATACTCGCCACTCAGACGTGACTTCGAGAACAATTGCCCAGCGTTAGGCGGTATCGTCCGAGATGGCGCCGGCGAATGCGTCGGCTTCACAGGGGCAATCAGTGAGTGATTCACGGCCATGTCTCACTCCCGGGTTGTTTACCAGCACTCCATCGCTACTCACGGGTGTTTGTAGCTGGCATGATGGTGAGGGCGCATGCATGTTGCTGTGAGGGGACGGACGCAAGGGCCTTCTCGCCGCCGGGCCGGCTGGATGGTGGCGTGATGTGAACCATCCGGATCACCTTCTCCCATCCTCCTCTGTAGATCTTGCGGACTGCTTCAAACCCTTCGCCACCAACCGAACTCGACCTCAAATACGTACGCGCTGACAACCAATGCAGTCGAGTCGCCCAAACCTTACACCCCTCGCCGTTCCGTCTCCCATCCCAGCCCAAGCATCCACATCCACCGCCACCTCCCTCTCAGCTTCCCACACCCCCTCCGTCATGACAGAAGATGAGGAAGATCTCGAAGATTATCGGCTCGGCGGGTATCACCCAGTCAACATCGGAGATGACTTCAATCAGGGCAGATATGTGGTTGTGCGGAAGCTGGGATGGGGGCACTTTTCCACCGTTTGGCTTGCTCGGGATAACACGTCGGTTCAACCCTTTGACCTCGGGTCACCCATGCTGATGTTCGAAATTAGGACAAAACGTCACGTCGCGTTGAAACTCGTGAAATCAGATGGTCACTATACAGAAACCGCCCTGGACGAGATCCAGCTCCTCCAACGCGTCGTCACTTCATCCCAATCTCACCCCGGTCGATGTCACGTCGTCGGTCTCGTCGACAATTTCCGACATATCGGTCCAAATGGATCACACGTTTGTATGGTATTTGAGGTACTAGGGGAGAACCTGCTCGGTCTGATCAAGCGATATCAACATCGGGGTGTACCGCAACATATCGTCAAGCAGGTGGCGAAGCAGGTCCTACTCGGTCTCGATTACCTCCATACCGAATGTCGAGTCATACATACCGATCTCAAGCCGGAGAACGTGCTCATCTGCATCGATGATGTGGAGAGTGTCGTTCAGGCGGAACTCGCTACGTGTCCAGCAGCGGTCCCAACCAAGCTCGTTGGCGTCCCGCCTAGTCAAGGACGAGCAGGCAATCAGACACCACGGAAAGACGGTATCCTGATCGTCGGTTCTCAGCCTTTACCCAGTCCGAGCTCGAGCTTTTCGAGCAGTCCTATGCTTGACAAGTACGGCTTCGGGATGAGCAAGATCTCAGGGACCGATGTCGCCAAGCTGGGTTCTTCCGCCAGCGCTGGGCCGTCAAACATCCAACCATCTCAGTCACAACTCTCCTCAACGGCTGATGTGCTGGGAGATGGCCTTGACGGCGTTTCCCTTGGATCCGAGGCGGACCGCTTGACATGGGAGAAAACGAAAGCAGCTATAAAACCAAGTGGACCGTCATTGCTGTCACAGCAGATGATTCACCCTCCCCCGTCTCCCTTACTAGGTCCCGACGGCGAGCCGATTTCCGCCTCCACATCCACCGCAGTCACACCGAGTCAGACCGTCATCACTACACCTGCCACCACACCTGATACCGGCCGAACAGACGAGCTCAAGATCTCTACATCCGTCATGTCAACCGATTCCATATCCCCTCCACCGCCCGAACCTTCCGGCGACTCGTCGAAAACGAACCTATCCGAAACATCCATCCTTACCTCCTCGAGCGACCCCGCCCTATCCCCTTCATCGACACATCTAAACAACCTCCAACAGCATGAAGCCCATCGGAACCCGAATGATGATGATGGCAGTCTTGTGGCACCAATAGCAGGCGATCCTAACGTCCTTCCTCCACCATTCCCATACGATCCCATCAGCCTCGAAAGAATAACGGTCAAGATTGCCGATCTTGGGAACGCATGCTGGGTGGATCATCACTTTACAAACGATATTCAGACGAGACAGTATCGGTGTCCTGAGATCATATTGGGGACGAGGTGGAATGTGAGTGTGGATATCTGGTCGGCAGCGTGTTTGGTGCGTACAACTCCCTTGATCCTCTTTTGGCATACTGATTGAGGTCTTCTCAGTTCTTTGAGCTGTTGACGGGAGACTACCTGTTCGACCCGCAACCTGGAGCGAAGTATGACAAGGACGACGACCACATGGCTCAGGTTCTGGAGCTTCTCGGTGATATCCCTCGATCACTAGCTTTATCCGGGAAGTATAGTCACGAGATGTTCAACCGAAGAGGTGAGTTACCTTGCAATACTATATCCCCATGATCAGACGAAGCTCAAACTGATTCGCCCAACTCAGGCGAGCTACGGCATATTAACCGCCTTCGATTCTGGCCAATGATCTCTGTCCTCAAAGAGAAATACTTGATGGAGCACGAAGACGCCGAACAACTCAGTTCCTTCCTCGTCCCGATGATGCACTATTACCCCGATTCTCGAGCTACCGCTGCCGAACTGGTCAAGCATCCTTGGTTGGATGGTGTAGTTGTTCAGGGGGAGGTGGAGATGCATCAGAAGGAGATGGAGAGGTTGAGATTGGTCTCTGAAGCACGGGATAGAGGGGGAAGCGTGGGGATTGACGAGGTTACGGGTTTGGGTCCATCTGTTGCGGGAATGGTTGGGATGGGAAGGATATGAGGGAGCGAGGGCATGAAGCAGCGAGGATTTGGGGAGCGACTGCCAGCCAAGTGCGTACCAGCGAAGCGGAGAAGGTCCGGCGCGAACAGGGTCAAGAGGTCGGCCGAAGGAAGAATCAGGTATCATCTTTATCATTGTCCTCATCTTAGTTGTTTCCATCGCTCTAGCCTATCAGTTACATAATAGATTCTCAGCCTCCCTTTGGTAATCCTATTTTCCTTCGTGCATCGTCATGAAGTCTGTGCGAATCTTTCTACTAGGATGGCTTGAATGCGCCGTTTTGGAAACCTGTCAGACAGAAACGCTGTAGCCGGAGGATTTGCGGCGATATGGCATTTGTGCACGGGGCCTGAGTGTCTTTGTAGCTGGACTCTTACGGCGATGTATTACCCGTGCATAAGCCATGTTCGCTTGAAAGGCTTGCTTGTAGCCGGACAGATGCGGCCATGGGGCATTTGTGCAAGGGCTACGATCTTCAATGGGGTGCTGTAGCAGGACAGTCATGGCGTCATGGCCTCTGTCAGAGCATTCTCGCGGAGAAGATGCCTGTTGAAGTTCAGACGTCGGTGATGGAGATAACTCCGTTGGAGAGCTACTCAACACGTCAACGACCCATGCGAGAGAGTTCCACACAAGGTGGACCCATGCGAGAGCAACTCATACATGTAAAGATTCAACATTGTATCGCATATTTATATGACCTCTCTTCTCGACCGAGCTACAACCGAAACTTCGAACAATCAATCATCCCACTCCTCATCGCTAGCCTCCCCTTCGTCCGAGTCGCCCAAGTCGCCTTTCCGTCTCGCCAAAGCCGCTGCGAGGGACGATGCAAGATCCGGGTGATCATCGGGCGATGCTGCAGCAAAACTTGCTCCACCCGCAGCCGCCGCGGCCACGCCGGTACTGCCCACAAGAGGGGAGACTTTCTGCTCGTTCGGATCGATCTTCCGTAAGGCATGAACACCCTGTCCTTGGAGCGACGCAAGGAGGGCGGAACGTCCACCTGCTGCAGCTGGAGGCGCATGACCACCCCGTGGAGGAGGCGGAGGAGGGGGGGGAGCGCCTGATCTTCCGCCTGCAGGAGGTGGTGGAGGAGGTGGTGGCGGTCCTCCTCCAGCACGAGGAGGAGCGGGAGGTGGAGGCGGAGGCGAAGGGGGTGCGGAAGGGATTGAAGGTGGTAATGAGTTTCGGTTGAGAGGAGGTGGAGGAGGTGGAGGCGGAGGGGGTACTAAAGGGATTGAAGGTGGTAATGAGTTTCGGTTGAAGGGAGGTGGAGGAGGTGGGGGAGGTGTGGAGGACGTAGCGACCGATACAGGGCGAGAGCGGGATGTCGGAGGAGGTGGAGCGGGTTTGCGTCTTGTAGTCGGTACAGGAAGCGGAGGTGCTGTAGCCTGGAGTCGGAACGCGAAGTCAGCTATGGATTTTCCTTAGGTATGGCGGACTTACCTTCTCAATACCGCCCTCCTGCTGAACAAAATCTTCGATGAATTTCTGATTCTTCTGGATCTGCCTAGGCGAAATCCCTTTACTCGTTAATGACTCCAGCAGATTTTGCCAGCTAGGATCGACCCCGCTCGACGAGAAGCCCTTTTCTGAGTCGAAACCCATATGCGCGACGTGCTTGAACGAGCCTGCAGACTGTGACAAGGGAGTCAGCGATGGTTTGATTCTAAAGTTGGTTGTTGGAATAGGAACGTACAGGACCCGAGATGAGGGACTTGTCGATCGTCCCACTCTTCTTCGACTTCTTCGTAGGCGTCGTCTTCTCCTTCTTATCCTCCTTGACCTTGGCTGAGAAGTCCGCGAATATCGTCAGCATGTCCGAGCTTTAGCAAGGGAGGTCGGGTGAACTCACTAGCATACTTGGATCGATTCGCGACCTTCTTGTAGAAATCATGTGCTTCGTGCTCGCTAGCGAAAACAAACGCGATCTGTGTTGACTTGCCTCTCATTCAGCACCTATAGCTACTGGCAAATCGAGAAAAAGGGACATACATCGCCTTGCCATGTGTGGAAGAATGGTTTCTCCTGGTTGTATTCGATCTCATTGGGTAGCTCGTGCTCCCAGATCACACCTCGATAAGACTGAAAATCCCATATGAGCTAGTCGACCCGGTAAAAGTGATTGGAGAATAGGTACGAACGGTGAGATCGACTACACGAAACCAGAGACCTCCCTTGGCCCTATCTGCACAAAACACCAGAGCCCCTTCGGCACCTGCAGAACTCCATCTAGACGAGGCTATCAGCTGAAGCGTGCCAAGCAAGGCGTTGTGACCGGACGCACGACCTGGCACCTTCTTTAGCTTGATAAACTCGAGCAACTGAAGCCGTAACGATCTTGTTTGTTGAGCTTGATGTAGGGACGGCTTTCTTCACCTTCGCCTTATCGTCGGTGGACAGTGTCGAATCGTTCGCCATCTTTGCTGGATGTACGGCAGGCCCGGAAGATAAGGTGACAAACTGAAACAAATCGGGACGTTGTGGAAACAGGAGGGCTATCAGCTGAATGTCACCTGACAAGAGTGGCAGTATGCCAATGGCGAGCTTATATTTCTTCTTCCAGGATAAGCCAAGCCATTCCATCATCTCTGCCCAGGCCATCCAGGTAAATCCCGCAATATAAACACCATCATCTCACACCTCGACTCCGCCAGAGTCAACTTTTCAAGAATATCATCCAACTCCGCCAAATCCTCCTGATCCTTCGCCTGTAACCTCTCCCTCCCACCTTGTCCTACCGTCCGTTCCTCCCTTGCAAGAACAAGCTTCTTTTTGTCGATCTCGCTCGCTTTCCGCTGTAATATGTTGCCAAGAGTTTTGTAAATCGATGCCACGAGAAGGTTGTATACTCTCGGTAGGTCGACGGACCAGAGATGGAACTCCCCTTGAGCGGCTAGACCTGTGCGCGATTTGCCAAACGATTTTGGTACTTCTTGCGTTTCCACCAAGGAGAGCTTTTGAAGCTCGGAGAGAATGTAGCGAGCGTCTCGTAGGGGTATCATTGCGCAATCCCGAACCTAGCAGAGTCAGCGTTTGACGTGAGCTTTTCGATATATCGCTTACCGTCGTTTCGCCCGCCTTGCTTGCCTTTGCAACTACCGCCAAGACCCTCGCCGCCTTTTTTCCAAGTCGCTCCCTTACCAACTCCGTCAAAAGACTTGCCCGCAATCTCCTACAGACGCTCTCCAACTCCACCTTGTACCCCGGATCTGACGCATCGTTCCTTTGCAAGAATGCTCCTCCGTTTCCAATCACTTGATCCTCTCCAGCCAAGATCTTCAAGTATTGCCGCACAACCTCCGGTATGGACGAGTTTTCTGCTCCCGCTATCCCGGCCATGAGAAGCGGATGACTCGATTGAGGTATTCGATCGATAATCGCATTCAGCTTCACATCGTCATGCGTCCTTCCATCCGCCAGAGTCGCGTCTTCATCAAGTGACGCCGCCAGAATCGCACGCATGACCTCCGCCGCAGCTACATTCCATCGATCCTCGGCAGCTTTGATGATAAGCTCATCCCTGATGAGCACACCATATCGGTCGTAATTGACTCGAAGATGAATATTGGGTCCAAGATGGTAGTCATATTCTTCCACATTCTTCCCCTTCTTGCCCTTTCTCCGATTCTCGGTCTTCTCGAGGATGCGATCATTCTTTCGCAGGTCTTGCCGTTCGTTCTCGATCTCCCAATGCGACTGAGTCTCGGCGTTGGTGATTTCGGTCGGGCTGAGTAGGACCTTGCCCTGTTCCCGCTTCTCTCCTCGCTTTGTCTTCCCGGACTCAACAGCGCCTTCGGTGGGTATGCGAGGTGACTTACAGTCATCCGACGTTGGACTTGATCAGAAAGAAGGATTTGGAGATCCGGAGAGGTCGGTTCGATGAAGCTGCCTCGGACCAATGCGACCGCAACGTCGCCGATCTCTGTCGTTCCTGCCCAGATATCAGCCCTCACGCCTTGATCGCATGAGAGGTATTCACGAAGGCTGTTGTGCTCCGCTCCACAAGCCTGCATGATCTCCGGCATGGTCAACTTGCCAAAAACCATGACCTGCTTGACCACGTCCACCGCCTGATACCGGTTAGGTTTCTTCTCCTACAGTCTGATCACTTACCGCCGGACCAAGCCGTTCTTGCGTGATAGCTAGTATCCTTCCCCATCGTAGACGCATAAGGCATTCAGCCACATCAAACTCGTACATCTCCTCCTCTCCGGTCCTTAAGGCAGATGCACCGCTCGATTGGACGAGGTTGTGCTGGATGAGAGCGATAAGAGCTGCAAGGGTCGTTTGCTGCGATACACCTGAGAGTCGAGAAATGGAAAAGGATGCTAGGCGACCTCGGTTCAGGAGGGTAGAAGCTACCCGCTATATTTGTGATGATCAGTTCTACGTCCTGCCCCCAAGGGTAGTTGGGGTGGACTCACACAGACAACCGGACCGAAGGCTTGTCGTACTATATGCTCACATAGTCGGACAGCATCCTTTCCGGTGCCACGCATCGTTATCGTCTCAAGATCCTTAGGTGTGCAAAGCGGAAATCTACCCAACAAAAAGACTAAAGAAAAGCTCATGTCAAGCCCTACTCACCATAATTGCAGAATACGAAAGTCAATCACGTGACCTTGTTTTTGGAAGTGGAGGTGAGTTTCAGAAGTTGGCCATAAAGATTTGAATGTCAACGTCGCTCGCATTCACCTATTGCTTCATTATGGAGTATGCTCAGATCTTTCACCGGCTGAGGTCTGACCATGTTTTGACTCTCTCAGTTGCCTTTGCCTTGATCGTCGGCTCTCCGCTACTTGTCCTAGTTATCCTCACCCACCATGTCGCTTCCAAACCGGCGCGACACCACACCGCCATCCTCCTCGTCCTCGGTGACATAGGCCGATCGCCTCGAATCATGTATCATGCCGAATCATTGGCCAAACATGGCTGGAAAACCTTTGTGATCGGTTACGGAGATACTCTACCTGTTCCTGCTCTACTCGAATCACCTCATGTTCAGCTCTTACACCTCGCCAATCCGCCTACACCTCTTCTGTCATTACCATGGATCCTCCGAGCGCCTATACGGATCTTGTACCAAGTTTACTCGGTACTTTACCTCTGCCTTTTGAGAGTCCCCTTTCGGACCGAGCTACTGCTCGTTCAAAACCCGCCTTCGATCCCGACATTGGCGCTCGCTCGGCTGGTCGCGTATCAAAGCGGGACGAATCTCATTATCGATTGGCACAATACCGGGTACTCGATCTTAGGTATGCGTGTTGGACCGAACTCGCTTCTCATTCGATTAGCTAGATGGTGAGTCGGAGTTTCCGGCCGATGGAGCTGACGCAAGGTTTGAGATGACTTTCGGACGGAAAGCTTATGCTCATCTCTTCGTGACTCGAGCTTTGAAGGAATACCTGGTCCGTGCATGGGGTCTTGAGTGAGTACGTGCCAATTTACAAGAGCTGGCTGCTTAACCGTATAGGGGCAAGACGATCGTACTGCATGATCGACCGCCTTCGACTTTCCGGAAAACCGGATCAATGGAGCAGCATGAGGTATGTTCTTCTCCTCCGGGGGGGAATTAAGACAGCTAATGATGGGATTAGCTTTTCCAGCGTCTCACACCCGACCTTCATCCACCCCTTCCACCTTCATTCCTTACAGCCGACAGCAACGGTACCGCCTTCACGCATATCACTCTTGACTCTATACCTACCCTATCCCCGACCCGTCCAGCTCTCATCGTTTCCTCGACATCCTGGACAGCCGATGAAGATTTCTCTTTCCTCCTCACAGCACTCGATATCTACCAATCCTCCATCACCTCAAACCTTAACCTCCCGAAACTACTGGTGATCATCACGGGGAAAGGCCATCTCCGTGCTGCATTCGAAAAGGCCACCTCGAATCGCTGGACGGATGTAGCGGTCTGTTGCGTTTTTTTACCCGCTCGAGATTATCCGAAACTTCTGGGATGTGCGGATCTAGGAGTCAGTTTGCATACGAGTAGTTCGGGACGGGATCTGCCGATGAAGATTGTGGATATGTTTGGGTGTGGGGTGCCGGTTTTGGCGAAAGGTTTTGGATGTTTGGACGAGCTGGTCAAGGATGGGAGGAACGGATTGGTATTTCAGACGGGAGAGGAGCTAGGAAAGCAGATGGTGGTGTGTTATTTTTTCTCAACATACTGGCGTGAGGAGAATGACGGACTGATCAGGATGTACTGGAGGCTTTCCCAAATGCCGAGAAGCTCGAAAACCTCAAATCATTCTTTCAGCCTCAAAAGAAGCGTGATTCACCGAAATCACTTCGATTGTTCTCGGATACAGAAGATGTCGATGACGAATGGAGCAACTGGACAGATAATTGGGATCGAGTCATGCACCGTGGAATCTTACAGAGCATGCACCGATGATGCTGAAGATTCATCCGTCCCCCTTGGTCATCCTCCTCCTCCACTCTGATTCTTTCTATCTCTAGGCGAAGCGGCTTTCTGATTCTCGATGACGAGGTTCTTCACCCTCGCAGCTAGACTACCTATATCATTCGCACCTCCTTCTCGGACCTTCACTTCTTTCCGTATTCTCGGCTCGGACAGAGCTTTGTTGGGTAATGAGGGTTTGGGGGAGGGCTTGGATGGTGGTGGATTTGCTAGACCGATCGGACCGTTCCGACCTCCTTGGATAGGATGGGGTTTGGGAGCTCGTGCTTTCGGATTGGGTTTGGATTGGTTCAGAGTGGGAGTGGACGACTCGCCGATTGGTATTTCGGGTAGTTCTGGGTATTGAGGTGGAGGATCGAGGATCTCGGTTGTTGATGATGTGGTGTGATCTGCTAGCATTTCCTTTTGTAGTCGGATGATAGTAGATGTTGTCTCCTGATCGTCCGGCGGCTCTGGCGGAGCAGATTTTGGTACTGTCGGAGCCTCAGCCTCAGCCTCATTTGTCGTTCCTCCCGACAAAGGTGGAAAAGTCATCTCCGACCCTTCTCCTTCCCCCTCCCCCTCGCCCTCCCCCTCGCCCTCGCCCTCGCCCTCGCCCTCTCCTTCATCCTGGCCCCCACCCAACCCATCATTCCCCAACCTCTCAAACTCATCCCTCAAACCTCCAACATCCTCATCATCACTCTCATCCCACCCTTTCGTCGTACTACCACCACCTTCAAACCTCTTCTTCTCCCTCCTCTTCTCATTCTTCAACTGAGCTTTAGTCTTCACCCCGACTTCCTGCTCGAAAGGATTCGGATTCTCTTCCTTGGGTGGTCGGATCCGGTTCGTACCTGGTATGGAAGAGGGTGAAGGGGTTTGACGTGATGAACGGAATCGTCCTACATCTTCTTGTGGGGTGAAGCCAGGTCGGATCTTTAACTTTTTCCGGACGCTACTGTCGTCAGTCGGGAAATGATAAAGGCAGAAACGTTAGGGGGGAGACGAGCAGAGGTGCGGAGAGGAGGCTTCGGGGATGAGGGCAAAACACTTACGTCCCGTCTTTACGTTTGGATTGGGGTACGACCCGTTCGAGAGTTCTTGGATCTATCACGATTCCAGCTGCAGTCTTCTCGGGTTTGAGCAGTGGGAGGGACATTGTCGCAGGATTTTACTCCTCAGCAATCCGGCTTCGAAATATGTAATATATGGTGATGTAATGTGAGGAAGATACGTCGGAGGATATGCGAGGATATGGACAGAGTTGCTAGAGAATCAATTGAGAAAGGAGGGGATCCGCTAAGATCATTAGAGGCGGACGGAATCAAATCTCGTAAGCCAGATAGATGGACCCTTAAAATGCTGTTCTCCACACCATGATGTGGTGACGTTTGCCCAAGATCATGCGTTGCATATGCGGTCACTGACATCATGCTCCACGCCCATCCTCCTTCACCGCACCTATACCATACTCACAACGTAACTCCATTCACTCGTCCATCGGGCCAAACACCCTCTCCAGTAACAACTTCCTCAACGCCTCACTCCCCGGCGTTCCAACTACCACATAAGGCAATCTCACCGGCTTCTCCACAACCTTCCCCATCCGATCAACACTTTCATTCTTCGATGATAAACTCGGTACAGCCTTCCCTTTTAACCTCTCATTCTTCGTCCGATCCTCATTCTCCTCATTCGTCCCTCTCCGATCAACCACACACATCCCTCGAGTATACTCCCCTACCCGCTCGATCCTGAATTTCCTCGGTCGGAGTGTCCACCCTGGAGCTGAGGACAAGGAAGGTCGATTCGGATGTTCGATGGCGTACCATACTGCTACCGGGTCGTGCATCTCCATAGAGTCTGGTAATCCGAAACTAGCTTGTAATTCTCTCACACGTATCAGCATGGCACTGACGAACGTCCTTATCGGAGTTGATGACGAAGCATTGGAAGGCGGGACGATGAGGTCGGAGAAAGGGATTTGATGAGGCGTTGTGATATCTAGTGGACACATGATCATATCGAATAAACCTTGTTCGACGGCTGTGATTATCTGATTGGCAGCATAAGGGTCTGCGAAGCAGTTGAACTCTGCCGTCGGTGATGTGTTTCCAGGATGATCGAGAGCTCCGCCCATCCAGACAACGTTGGCGACTCGTGCGAAGGTTTGGGGATCGCTCTTGAGTGCATGAGCGAGGTTGGTCACTGCTTGATCAGCTGCGACTATCAGAGGTTTGTAGAGGGCCTACACGGTCCAAGAGCGACGATAGTGACGGTGTTTGGCTCTTCTGCGCGTAAAGTATCCAAGATCACTTCGTAAGACGGCTTCGGACTGATCTCGAGGTGTTCGTGCATGTCATCTCCATCTCGAACAGGAGGCGTGAAATGAGGATGTGTCTCCGAGATATTGCTCAAACCGTCCGTCCCGTGCTATCGCCCCCTTCAGCTCAAGAAACCTACTGAGACCGGGCCTGGGCGCTCACGAAATACGCAGCAACAGCCTTGTCCCCTCCAATAGGTCCATCCTCACCCATAGCCAAGACCGTCTTCGTCTTCTCTTTCAACCGGGCGAATCGAGCAGATGCAGCAGGTATGGCCGCGACCTCTTGCGCGAGAAGATGATAGATTTTGAGTAAATTGGCATGGGCGACTGGAGCGTGGGTATTGCCGAAGACTATAGAGATGAGGGAGACATCGATCTCGGTGGAGGCCAAGGCCATGAGGATGGCTAGGACATCGTCGACGCCGGGGTCGGTGTCTATGATGATCTTTTGGGGCGGCATGGTGAAAAATGGGCGCTATGAAGAATGGGCGCTACTAGGAAAGGGAAGTCTGACGGACGAGTTTGCTTCGTGTTTTCAAAGACAAACGAAAGTTCGAGGTTTTTTTTGTTCAACCTACACTGGAGCTTCCCCCTCTACCTCCTCGGACATCTTTGCTCTAGCCGTATCGAGTGTTCTTTCCACAACAAGTCACCATGAGATAACACGAGCATCGATCATGATTGAAGGACTTGATGCTGTACTTGACGATATACAGCTTCCTCATCAGCCATGGGTGATCATCACCGACTCATCAACCTTTTCTGGTTTGCCTTTATTGAGGGAACTTCTCCGTCGGAGTCTAGCGAGGTATGTGGATAACTGGTCCGCCTCATACATACTAACGATAGAACTAAGAGGAGCGCCGGCACTGATGTTATCGGTCTTGTATCCACCATCCACTTTGTTACCCAAGGGTTACGATTCGAAGTCGATCAGCTTGATCGACCTCACGAATGACGTTCCCGGCTTCTCAAGCTCTCACACTTCCAATGCTCTTCGGGACCGTATCTTATCTACCCGTGAGCTACTTCGCACTTTCATTTCCGGGGATGATTTGATGTGCTTTCAGTCAATGCACTTGGCCCGGGCGCACAAGTCTTCATCGACGCCCTCGATGTCCTCTCGGAGGACTACACCCCTATCTTCATGGTCCAGCTCATCCGGTCCCTCCTCACCAAGATCCGCGCCTCCAAACGCATGTCTTATCCTTCTGACCTGAAACCTTGCTGATCGAAGTAGCGCCATCCCGCCTCATTGTCCTCCTCCCTCAAACATCACCCTTTCTGTTTCACGTCCTCCCACCTACCCTCTCAGCCTCCCTATCCCTCCTGACACCACATCACCCAAACCTCCTCGCTCACTTGTCACGATCATATCTCACTCCCATCGATCCGGACCCATCCTCAACTTTCTGGCAGATCCTGGAGCGGGCTCAAGAGCGGCGGACGGGGGATGATCTCGCTTTCTCCGGTGAAGAAGGTGTGGAGATCTGTTCAGATTGGCTGGAAACTAAAGGTACGATTCTACAAGTACTGGTCAGGAAACCGACAAGTGGGACGAAGGGGATGACTCGATCTCTCGGGGCTTTGTCAATTACTCCAGCTGGGTTGAGGAGTGTTCCGTTATCCGAGCTGGTCGATGTGAACCCGCTTAGTCGTCCTGCTGGAGAGGGAAGGGGTATACAAGGGGAGATTGGGATGGAGGTACCGTTCAACCTGAGTTTGACGGATGAGCAGAGGAGACGGAGAGGCGAGGTACCGTTGCCTTATGCTCATGAGGGGGAAGGTGCTGGACCCGTCGGCAGGGAGTTGGACTGGGGTGACGAGGAAGATGAGGATGATGAGGAGATCTAGCGGGGATATGTCATCAATACAAGCATTATAAAAAATCGCATAGCATAGTAATCCCGTGTATTGTATAACAACAGATCAATTATCGAAAGCGAGGATCACTCAGATAGCCTGCCCAAACCCTGTCCTACCACTAGCATGAACCGGATGAGCACCCAACCCAACAGCGCTCTGCCTCCTCATCCCAGCTTCCGCCTCAAGTCTCTCCGCTTCACCCAATTCGCTAGCCTGCATATTGAGATGATTCGCTTGTGCGGCATGTTCCGCTTATTTCGCTTGGAGGGAGGAAGAATGGAAGATGTTGCCTATCATCCATTCCGTCTTGGCTTTAGGTTCGAGTTTCGAGGCTTGGTTCGTCGTGGGGAGCGTGGAGGGGGAAGCGTTCATCCCGGCGAGTGGAGCGGGACCAGTGTGAGTCTCCTTGGAATCAGCGTTCTGGTAATGTTTCAAGGTCGACCGTTGTTCCAAAACTTACTGTAGAAGCCATAGTCGTACTGTAGAAGCCATAGTCATACTGTAGAAGCCATAGTCGTGCCGCCGGTAATCCCCTTGGAACGGATAGTCATCCCATGCTGATGCTGATTACAGAGCATGGCGTTACCGTTCGCGTAAGGGTTGTGCCGGAGCTGTTTCTTGTTTTTATGGTGTTCATATCTACCGACACTAGTACGAGCATCATATCAGCTTGAGCCACCGAAAGACGGAAAGACGACTCACACGCCACCAGCGAGAGGAATCGCTCTTTGTTGGATGAGCGGTAGACTCATGGTGCGCCACTCCCCCAGTAAGGAGTCCATCGCGAGTAGGACTGAAGTTGCGATCAGGCCTGGTAAGGTACGACTACGAATGGTGTGAAATAGACAAACTTGTGCGTCCCGTTGGTAGTCGCTTGATCACCGGTATGGCGGTTGAAAGTACCCATGATCGGCGATGCTGTTCAATGCAGGTGATGAGTCGCTACACAAGATGATAGACGTTTATTATGTTCCTTCTTAGAGGAGCGAGTGAGTATATATGGGTGTTGCTGCGGTCCATTGGCAACTTCACTCATGGCTACCGCTTTGGATGAGCAGGCGGGAAGATGATATCATCCGTTCCTGACGAGTGAGAGGCTAACTACAGCTTTTGCTTCAGCGTCTGCGTATACGAGTAAGTCAATGAAAAGCACATGACCCTCCACAAAGCGAGCGAGGAAAGCTGAAACGCCTCGGGAAATTATGATGACATCACCCGACTCGAAACAAGCTTATTTACACACCTTGTTTACACGAGTCGCGTCGGTTGCCGTGTTCATGTCCCACTGTTTCATGCATCTTGACATAACGGGGGCGCAGATTCTCATGCTTGAGCACGATGTCCCTCTCCCGCCCATCGATGGCTTTCGAGCCTCAATCCGAATCACTCTTCGAGCGAGAACGTGATCGTCTGGTGGATGAGATCTCCTCGGCAAGTCCCAGCCTTCACCATTTAACATTCAAGCTCAATCTGATTGCGGAAACAGGGATTCGAAGAACTCATGACACATACGAACGTACTGAACCGGAAGCTTGAAGAAGTCTACGGAGTAGGGAAGGAGTTCACGACGGTAGCTGCTCTTTGGGGGGTAAGTCCTCTTGCTTCGATCAGAGGGAAGAGGGAAGAGGGAAGAGCTGATAATCTTGGTGAAAATAGCGGTTCAGTGCTTTTATTCGGGAACAACAGAGTGAGATGGCTACTGCTGGTGATGTTGGTGTTCCAGGGACGGGAGGAGCGAATTTCGCGGCGAGTGTCGGGGTGGGTCGATAGTTGTCGTGTCAATGGAAGCGACAAAGTTATGTTGGCCTTCAACATTGGGACAGTATGATATCTAAGGGGCGACATACTGACATCGGTTCCCATCACGCCAATCGGACTTCCGTGGAGAAGAAACGAAACATTCCGACGCGCAAGAACCGCCCTGGCGAAGGACTTATGAGCTTGTGTAGCGGGGAAAGAGACCGCTGGTCCGTCATGTTCCACGTCTCACCAAAGAACGCTTGAGAGAGAGCCAGTTGACTCTTAACTTCGGCTACTTTCCAGAAAGAATAGGTCACCATGTTTCGAGCAACGATTGCGAGACTGCTACAGCATACCGGTGCAAAGGTCTCCCATATTGTCCTTCATTGATTGGTTTCCTTTTTCCTTTTTCACTCATCCGCCATCCCAATAGATCTTCGGTTCCTTTCCCTTTTCAACTCTTTGCGAAATGTGCAATCGTATCATTGATAGCTTCTCCGTGTGAGGCCATGAAAGCAGTCTCATACACCTTTCTTACTATTCGATCACCCTGAAAGACCGTTCCAATCAGATCCCAACATCGCCCGTATTTCTAGCAGTAAACGACCTACCGACAAGCTCCTAAGAGATCTGGGAACCGTTCCCACTCGCCATCACCACGATCACATTCTGGTCCTCATCCTCCGTAACCCCGTGATTAACAACATTGTTCGGACATTCCACCCGAGCCCGCAGAACAGCTGGCACCCATACCGAAGACGGGAAGGTCAATACTGAGGGTAAGAGGTGATTAGGCCCAAAAAACCTACGCGGCAAGTCTCAGGACTGGGTTTCCATATGCATCGAATCCCTGAAAAGGAAGGTCAGTGTCGGGGGCATAACGGGACACCTGAATGCCCAAACTTGATGCTTGCTGCCACCACGTGCACTTCATTAAAAGCCATGACGCCCCGCTGCCAGATCTGGTTTTTAAAAGCCTTAATCCCTCGCTACTCCCGGCTTTGTAGTCGAATATTGTACTCAAGATGTCAACCAAGCCCTTCATCGCTCAATGGGGTATCTTAGGCTGCGGCTGTGCGTTCTCACCTCCCCTTCATCCATCCTTTCAACACTAAACTCTGATTTATAGGGATATCATCCCAGTTTGTTAAAGATCTATGCCGGTCTACTACTGAACGAGGGGTACACGACATCTCACATGCTGTCGCTGCCCTCGGTTCGCGCTCTCAATTCAAAGCAGAGGAATTCGCCGAAAAGTATTGTCCGAAGGGAGCGTCGGCGCAGACTGATGGATTGGTGGATTTCAAGCCGAAGCCATATGGGAGTTACAAGGAGACTGTCAATGATCCGGTCAGTCGCAAATGGCTACGAATGGGAGGAAGTCGGTTGACGATGTCGTCGTTGATCAGAATGTCAATGTCGTCTATGTGGGAACGATGAATACTTCTCATTATGACGATACGAAGCTCGCTCTGGAAGCAGGGAAGCACTGTCTTTTGGAAAAGGTAAGCTCCCTCGGCGACGCCCATTGTGCTTACGAACTCCATTAGCCTGCAACACTCAACGCAGCCGAGTGGAAGAGCTTGACGACGCTAGCGAAGGAGAAGAAGGTTTTCCTTATGGACGGTGAGCTTTCTGTGCTGTATGCTTCCTTCCCCGCCAAGCTGAAATCGTTTTCCCGTGTAGCCGTTTGGACAAGATTCAACCCAGTCATGCTCGCCATCCAGAAAGCCATTCACGTGGATAACGTCATCGGCGACGTTCATTGTCTTTACTCGGACTTCTCGATGGACCTTTACGGTAAAAAACCAGATACCAACCGGATTCTGTCGGCCGAACTCGCCGGAGGACCTCTACTCGATGTAGGCCCTTACCCAATGGTCTGGGTCCGTGTTTTCCCAAAACATCCCTTACTCGAGTGTTAATCTGATTCCTTGGTTGGGCCTTGATGATCCTATACCGCCATCCAAAGAATGGGATGACTCGACCCGATAAGGTTGGAAGTACGATGTTGAAGTATCATACAGGAGTGGACGTGGCGACGAGCTTCACCATGACTTTCCCCAAAATCAATGCGATAGCTTTCTGTGCGTACTATCGAGCTCGATAGACGTTTCACCGTGGCTGACGGATGGGCTGAAAGGCACTACCAGCCTGTTCTGCTCGACCGATAAATCTCATAACACACGAATCACAGGATCTACAGGGTGTGTGAAGCTCCTTCATTACCATTTTCAGCCAAGTATAATCGCTGACGGTCGGCCGGAAAATAGCGAGCTCATCGTCCAAGGGCATACGTCCCGCCCGCAAAAGTATATCATCCGGCGTATGATCAATCCCGAAGCTGGTGATGGTAAATTCCATCCGGATCAAATCGTCGATTTGAGTTTCGAGGGTTTCGGACTGTTCTGGGAGGCGGATGAGGTTGCTCGGTGTCTCAAAGGTACGTGAACTCCGATAAGGTCGTATCGGGTTATTGATGCGTCTGCAGATGGATTGTTGGAGTCTCCGGGTTTACTTCATAACGAGACTCAAATGACGATGGAGGTAAGCATGAAGATCCGTAGAGATGTTGCCTGTGCTGAAGACAGCTTTCTCAGATCTTTGACCAAATCAGGAAGGAAGGAGGTTATGAGTTTCTTCCCGGGTTGGAGAGGGTTAAGCTGGTTTGATTTGCCGAGTACAAACGTCCTACGAATTGCATAATATCTGACTATCGCTGGACCAGACTACACAACACTGCTAGACTTCATAAAGCTAATAACCGTCCTTCGAGGTGAACTTCAGGGCTTGCATCTAGGTGAGCGAGTCCACACGACGATAGGCCAAAAGGTCCTTTTCTCCCTGTCAGCCTGAGTTTATCAATACACACGACTCCCCGTCCCCACCACCTCCCCTAGTCTACGCTTGAGCCTTACTTGGTCTCGTCACTGCTTATCGCGCCAGTGTCTCAATTCGAAATCTGGCTCTTCAAGATAATACCTCACCCAGTATCAATCCATCGTCAGCTCCTATACTCTCGTCTTCACCGTCCGACGAATTTCAATGCAAATTGCAGAGCAAAACGACTCACATGACCCCATTCCTCCAACCAACCCTATTCCCAAAAGCGTCCTTCCTCTTCACAACATAATCAGCCGGATTCGTATTTGGTACCTCCCCTTCTCTCACATCATCCTCTCTCAACTTTTCGGCCCAATTGGGTATCCAAGCGTTTCGGAGATCGTCCCATGAGACTTCACCGTTGTATTGCCCTGAGGAGTCTGCTAGGGCTAATTGTTCTTGTCGAAGGACGAGGGAGAGGGCTGAATGGGTCAAGAGGGTATCTCGGTATTCCCATACTTCGGGTTCGGGCTCGGACTCGGATTCGGGTGAGGGTTTGGGAGTGGGGCGAGAGGGAGATTTAGGGACTGAGGATTGGCCGGGGAGAGGTCCGGTTCCGTAGCGCGCTTGAAGGTTGGTGGGGTAGGTGTCTGCTTGGTAAGTGGGAATTGGGGGTGGAGGAGGCGAGGGAGATGAAGAGGTAGTGGAAGCGGAAGACACCGGAGCGGCTGGGGTGGGTGGTCGAGGAGCGGCAGAAGGGGATTTCGATTTCGTTGTTTTTGGCACAGTGGCCTTCTTGCGATTGACTATCGTGCTTCCGGGTTTCACAGGAGTAGCAGGGGCGGAAGCGTCCACTCGGATTTGCAGCTTGAAGAATCAGTTCTGAGAATCTCAAAGTTCCCGCTCACCTGCTTCACCAGAGCGCCAATAGCCTTGTATGCCTCCCAACCCTCCTTGTCATCCAAGACATCTCGGGGCAACGCCGAACTGATCGCCTCAATCGACTCTGTCGCCCTCTTGAAGCTACTATCGTCAAGTCAGGCTTTCTCTGTCTTGGGAAGGGGGAATACTTACCTCGGCTGATCCCCTTGATCCGCTACAGCTTGATCGACGACCCCTCGGATCTCTCCACCAAAGTTTGGATCGATGACTTCCGCTTGCCAGATGATAGCTTCGAGGATGGTCACGTCGATGAGATAGTCGGGGCCTACCATACGGCGGAGTCAGCATCCTTTCCGACCCATGGGGGGGCGATGCGAACCTTCTTGAAGAACTTGCACCAGTGTTGCCAGTGTATCTTCCGCATCAGCCGCCTTCATACCAATGAGCTCTTCTAGACCAGAATGGACCTTAACGTAGATCTCCCTTAATGTCCCTACTTCTCGTAAGTACGATCCTAACGAGCTCAAGGAAGCTAACGAAGGGCTGGAAGACCTCTGTGGTCCGCAAAATTACGCAAATCGGCGAGCTCATCCCGTTGAGCCTCGAGCAAGCTTATCAGTCTCGACAAAAGATCCTTGCAAGAGCTTGATCGAACGATCCTAGTCATGAGTAGCTGATTCACCAACACTGCATCTGATCAGCTCGAACGATCACTTACTGATCAGTCGAAAACCCACCTAATCCCGCTTCGGAAGCTTTGATCACACCCACTAGCTCTCCCTTACCCGATTCAGCTGGTTCTCGAATCACTCCCTTCCCTTTCCTGCTCTTCCTCAGCTCACTTGCAGCCTTCTCGATCGCACTGCTACTCTGCCCATGATCCACGGGGAAAGGCGTGATCATCTCGTACTCCCTGTCTCTCTGATCGTCTTCCAGAAGTGCGACCAATCTCCTCATTGTCAACTCCTTGTCTGCGTGCGCAACACCAGGGTGATCGAAACCCCGTGTCGTGCTATGCCCATTTGTCTGGGTCTGTTGGATGAGCAAGTCAGCTAGTGCAGCAAGTTCATCGGGATCGAGGGGTTCTTGTTTCGATGAGATTGGTGATGGTGGGTTCAAATCATACTCTGGTGGCAACGGTCGAGGTTGTGTTGAGCGGTTCGCACGGGTCGAGGAAGGTTTGAATATCGATTTGAAAAAGTTGGGCATGGCGAATTTAGCTTCACCTTCAATTTAGGATTACCCTCCTCTTTCAGCGTGAACGTCAACGACCTGCGCATCATTCCGTTACCGTCAGTTTCCCTCACAAGCTCGCTGCCAAAGGAGGATGTTACTGGAAGGAGGGAGCAAGACAAAGGACCTCCCTGTTCTGATGCATATCAACACCAATTCCACATTTGCCCGTCCATCAGTTCCGCCCCTTCTCTCTCTTCTTCGGATCCATACCACGCCACTCCCAGAAGGTGACCCATCTTCTCCGCCCTTCTCCCTGTCTGTACATCCCGCTCGGCCATCGCTGTCCAATTCTTCACCAGCTCGCTCGATGGGTCTAAGCCCCATACCCAGCCCTCAATCCTTCCAGCTTCCGAGCCGACAGTATCCAGTACAAGTAGAAGAGATTCGAGATCGCATGGATCGAGATTATGTATACAAGTTATCAGTAGTCGAGGACCGATGGGGGGGTTGTGTGTAGTGAAGAGGACGATGGTCTCCTTTCCGTTCGAGGCGGTCATACGGACCCCACAAGGCCGGTCCGAAGGGTAAAGGGCTTCATAATAGCTGCCCCGGACGAGAACGTAGCTCAATGTCCCCTTGTTGACAGGGTCCGGTCTGAAAAGCGACCTGGAGGTCGCGTCCGCCGCTGTTAGCGATTCTCGAGCGCTATACGAGAGGATGTTTGCGATATCGTTCAAGTCGGATAAGTGGATGATGGTCCATGGGCTGACGTGGGCGCTTTGCGTGGAAGGTAAGGTTTTCCAGACGAGTTCTTGGCATATTCGATCCTTCACCACCCATCCGGGACGATCTGGTCCGACAGTGCAGCGAGAGTAGAATGTGGCACCGACATCGGACCAAAGGATTGATGCGATTGCTTTGGGGAAAGCTTTGACAAGCTGAGGAGGGAGAGGTGGAGGTGGTGCTCCCCATTGGGATGGGAACTCCGGGATGAGACAAGAGTCTGCGAGGTGGTAGTGTAAGAGTCGAAGGAGGTGTGTCGCGTATCCTTTCCCTACATCATTCTCCGAAATCAATTTTCTGTCATCTACATACCAGGTGAGACGTACGCAAGTGCTTGATAGGAGTAACGACGGAAGCTATCCCATACATCCACGTCTCGGCGACCTCGTTTGATCCGCGTATCTTCTTGAAAGCTTTCCGGCGGTATCTACATTCACACCACAGATCAGACCCCCACCTTAAAGAGAAGGCAAGACGCTTTACGTCTCGCAGGTGGCATAAAGCTCTCCTTCCGGATCATCTCGCCTGACAAGGGCCCTGTTCACTCAGTATTAGCTAAATATTGCCAAAAACAAGGGATAGACAGAACCAGGTGATGAAGCCGTTATCTTCCGCCCATTCGCCCTCAATCTTCTCCCTATACCCTATCGCTAAGAAGGTCTAGGTAATCACATGATCCCTGAGAGCCGACCAACCTAGAATCAGCCTACCTCGAAGGAGAGACCCCTACTCCATGGCACGAAGGCCGCACGTGCTTGCTGCACTAGCTGCTGCTCATTGGCAGGAACGATGGTGAATTCGGCGAGGTCTGCGAAGCCATTTGCGGGTTCGGTAGCGGTCGGAAGCGGTGTTGAGAGTAACGACGCGAGCTCACTGGACATCTTGGCGGATCAGTTTGAATGGCAAAGTTCACCTCTGCGGAGTGGGGATTTTGGCAAGTCGAAAAGTGGGGGTTCTGCTTACGTAATTCAGACCGTAACATTATCCAACGGCTCATGCGATACATACGCGCACCGTGACTGAGCAGGGACTCACAACGAAGTCTGCATCATTTGGGAGCACCTTAAGTGGGCCCATCTGGTACGATGTCTGCTCAAGGTTTTGAGCCGGACCTGCTTTGGACGCCTTCCGATCCTTCATCTTCCCAAACGGCCCAATTCCGAGAAAAAGTCAACGCAGATCACTCCCTCAACCTCTCAAGCTACGAAGATCTCTGGAGGTGGTCATGTGCGCACCTAAGCGATTTCTGGAGCGATGTCTGGGACTACGAGAATGTCATTGGATCGAGAGGAAGTGGTGCAGTGGTCGACGAGACGGCATCGCCTTCTGCTAATCCTGTTTGGTTCCCGGATGCTTCGCTCAATTGGGCGGAGAATCAGCTTCGACATCACTCGACTCATCCTGACGATATCGCCCTCATCCAGACATCCGAGCCATGTCCGAACAACACTCCATCTCCAATGCGCATCACTCAGAGCGAACTGTATCACCTCGTCGGACGGACGCAACGGGCTATGGAAGCTTCTGGTGTCGTCAAGGGGGACAGGGTAGCCTTCTGGGGCGGTAACTGCGCCGAATCAGTCATCATCCTCCTCGCAACTTCGTCACTCGGAGCAATCTTCTCCTCCGCCGCAGCGGATTTCGGTGTCAACGGGGTAGTCGAGCGACTCGAGCAGATCAGACCGAAGCTTCTGTTCGTCACGAATGGAGTGGTGTATGCAGAATCTCCACGACCACTATTACCCCTCTTACCGGCTTTGCTTGAGAAGTTGACTATACCACCTGAGAGGACGGTGGTGATTGATCATCTTCCGAAGTCGTTGGTGCCGATGTTACCGCCTCTGAATGGACGGAATGTGGCAGGATGGGAGGATTTCCTGGATAAGGGGGACGGAGAAGTGGAGTTTTTGAGGATGGGGTTTAATGATCCCATCTGGATATTGTTCAGTAGTGGGACAACCGGTGAGTTGAGGTGGGAAAAATCCTGGTCGAGCTGACAGAATTCATAGGAAAGCCCAAAGCGATTGTACATAGGCAGGGAGGGATGCTGCTCGATTCGTTACGGGAACATCACCTGGCTGGGGATATATCTCGAGGAGATGTCTACTTCTACTATACTACCCCGTATGTATCACTTTTCCCTGAAGTGCCGCCCCTTTGCGACTGGAGGGTCTAGACCGACATCGCATCCATCCAAGCGGCCGAAATGCTCAGGCCGGTCATAAGGAATCTGGGACAGAGCTGATCGCTTACGTAGTGGCTGGATGATGTTTCAATATCTCGTCTCCGGCTTAGCTACCGGTGCCACCATCGTCCTGTATGAAGGCTCACCCTTGAAACGCCCTGAAACACTCTGGAATCTCGTTGACGATCTTGGTATAACGATATTGGGAACGAGCGCAAAATGGATCGAGCAGATATCGAAACACTACCCCGAGGTCGGAAAGCGACATTCCCTCTCCACTCTCCGACAGATCTTATCTACTGGTTCACCACTTCCACCGTCATTATTCGACTTCGTATATGGGAGGGTTAAGAAGGATGTCTTGCTCGGCTCGGTCACGGGAGGAACCGATATCTGCTCGGTCTTCGCTGGGCGGAACACTTCTTTACCTGTCTACAGAGGGGAGATCCAGTCACGTATGCTAGGTTTGTAAGTGCAATATCCAGGTACAATGGACGGGCCATCTAAATTCAGGCCCCTAGCGCTCTGGACGTTTCAGCTTCAGAACCTGGACTACCTGGCGAACTTATATGCCATCAAGCATTTCCGATCGAGCCGCTTGGCTTTTGGCCACTGCCAGGTTACGGGTTTCCGGAGAAGGAGGTGGCTCGTGCTCAGGAGAGGTTCAAGGAGAGCTACTTCAAGGATGAGAAGGGTACTTGGTGTGAGTGAGGTGGTATCGCTAATTGGCACCTCCCTGACAAGCACGACAGATCATGGTGACTAGTAAGACAGATCGCTGTTTGTCGGTCCGAGTTGACCCGTCTTCGTCAGCGTTCAAATCACTCCCTCCCGCTCAGGTAACTTTGGCGGTGTCATCATGCTTGGTCGATCAGACGGGGTCTTGAACCCCGGTGGCATTCGATTCGGACCGACAGATATCTATTCTGTCCTCGAGTCAGAGGAATTTTCAGCTCTAGATGTGGAAGAAACACTTGTTGTAGGGTTATTAGTGGATAGCGGAGCCGATGAGAAAGTCATCCTCTTCGTCAAGGTGAGCTCCCCTCCTCATACGGTAATTTCACTGAGCTTTGTCCGACAGATGAGAGATGGGAAGAACCTGAACGAATCACTGATCAAGAAGATCAAAACGTCTATTCGCCTAGCGAGGAGCGCTAGACACGTCCCAGCGAAGATAGTACAAGTTAGCGGGATACCTGTGACATTGACGGGGAAGCGAGTCGAAGGTGAGCCATCAGAACATTCATTTCAAGTCCCCCGCTTTGTCGTTTTTCCCTTTCTATGCTGAAGCACTGTAGTACCCATACGGAAAGTCATCAACGGTGCTCCGGTAACGTCGATCAATCCTGCTACTCTGCGGAATCCAGAATGTTTGGCGGACTATGTCAGGCTGGGAGAGGAGATGCGGAAGGAAGAGGGGATGTAGTATGCATGTCATCGCATAGTCAAGATTCGAGACCGATAGTCTCCTCTTAAATGAAGAAAATTTGATGGGGGATTGCTTGTTGGGACAATGCCGCCACTTTTAGCTCAAGCCGCCACCAAGTGGCTGGAACCGTTTCGGTGTGCCATACATTTCGTCTCCATCTGCAGTCTATAAAGAGCGGCTCATCAAGCTTGTCAAGACCTCGTCTTCTTCCGCCTTCCGACTGCAAGGTATCCAATGCCAGCCCCGAAGATGTCATCTCAGCTAGATAATACCTCCGCCATAGTCAGTTCTTCGATCCCTTAACTCTCTTCCTCCCTATCCCTCTTATTGAAGATCTACCAAAGCTGATCCCCTCTCCAGCTGGGCGAGTACATGCTCAAAGGCTGGACACTGACCGACCTGCATTGCGACAAGTGTCGAGTAACACCTCTCATGCGAGAACCACCTGCACCCGCCGAACGAGAAGGACGGGACCGGATCCAATTCTGCGCTTTATGTGATGGTGGGCCAACCCCTCGTACCGCACCTCCTCCTCCTCTATCCACTATCACCATATCATCTACCTCGTCCTCTTATCAGCCCCGTGTCCGAGCTACTCCCGATTCGGAAGATTCAGCCTCCAAGATCTCTTCACTCCTACTGAAAGGTTACTCACTCCTCGGGACGAATTGCCCCAATGCTACATGTCGAGGTATCCCTTTAGTCGGTTTCCCAAGGAACAAGGATGGGACCCCGAATGAAAGGCGGAAATGTGTCGAGTGTGAAAGCACTTTTGCGCCAAGCGGAAAGAGAGGGACGTTGCGAGTTATACAGACGGCGAGGAAGAACGGTAGGCCGAGTGGGCAGGCAGTTGGAGGGGTGATTGATGAGGGTGCGGACGAGGTTGAGGTCGAGGGTGAGAGTCCGAGGACGAGAAGGAGGAGGGAGTTGTATGGGATCGATGAGGTTGCGGATAGCAAGGGAAAGTCGGCGTGGCGACCTGGACATGAGGAGGATATGGAGGTTATGGACGATGAAGAGGAGATGGAGATGGATGATGAGAAGTCGGTGCCTACTTTTGGAGCTTCGACGAGCTCAGTATGGACCCACATTGAGAAGAAACAACAGCTGATGGACCGTCATCCAGATCGAGAAACCCTCGAATCTGCCCAAAGCATTGCGCAATACCGCAACCTCCCTCTCACTAACCCTCGACCGACTCGCATCCTCCCTTGAACGGCATACGACCGGTACCAGTAAATCTGACGAAGCGAGGTACTTTGTCGATGTCAAGCTACATACCGAGGCCATAAAAGATGTCCTGGAGGTGATGAGGTCGGTCGAGAAGTTCGGTCAGTAAGATCAAGGCGAGCGACAAAGTCATGAGGACCGATAGTTGCCTACTTCCTGCATCAGGTAACGAGATGCCGAAAACGGGTGCCATCCCATTTCGTTCAAAGATTGCTATGATATTCTATGAGTTTGCTTCGTACATACTCGGGTCACCGCCATAGACTCTCCACATCGCCTTTCGAGTACCATGCTTCGTATACGTAGAGGACAGCGAAGATGAGGAAGGCGCCGGCGCCTATTAGGGAGACTGCAGGCAGTCAGCTTTCACATTGATCCCCATGGATCAAAAGGACTGGATCTGAGGCATTGCGCTCTGCTGACTCACTATGCTTCACTGATATTTTCGTTGACAGGTATCGCCCTCCCGTCACTGCTCCAAAGGTACATAATCCATGACCTAATATCGTCCCGAAGGCAATGACAGGTATACTCTGCTAGCGATCAGCGTGTTGTCATCAACTCACACAAGCGCAACGCACATGTGCTCCACCCATAGCGATTGTCGTGATCTGACTCCGATCCCCCCATTCACCCAAGAAAGTTAACAAGAAAGCCTGCGCAAACACCGGATTCGTCATGAGCTGTAAACTCCTTCTGACTTTATCCCTCAAACCGACACTCCAATGCTTCTTTCCCTTTGTCATCGTCGGCCCCACAGCTCCTCCACCGCTTAAGGGAAAAGATATTGAGGGTCCTCTCGTAGGTTTAGGACTACCTGTTCGTGTGATTGCCGAGGTGGAGTACCGTCGTGTTGAAGGAGAAGAGGGACCGGTTCCCAGACCGCCTGCTTTGCCTTCCTCGAGCGCTTCTAATGGAATAGTCGACCCTCGTGCGTTCTGGCTATCATGTCGTGATGAATCCTCCTCAAGCTCTTCCTCGACTTCTCTCATCTCTTCCTGTATATGGCAAGAACCGCCTTGCATCGCCAAAGCTTCTTGTAGCATTTTTATACCGAATGCGAGGAAAAGGATCGCTGCTGCCCATAATGTCCATACCTGTGGAAGTCAACAGAGAACTTCAAAAGTTGAAAGCTAGCCAACCTTCGGTATTAAGCCGAGAATGACACGACCGAGTGCAGCGCTGACGACGGACATGAGGACGAGACTGGCGAAAGCACCGGCAAAGACTGTTATTCGAGCATGTCGAGTCGCCATGATGGCGGCAATGAGGAATGTCTTGTCGCCTGAGCGTTTCAGCAAGTCGACTTCCTAACTCAGACTTTCTGACACACCGATCTCAGATACGACAATCATGAGGAACGCCTGGAGTAGGACCTCTACACTCGTTGGTGAGCTCACTGCGTCAGGTCAAAGCGAGCGAGCAGCTTTGTAGCTAGTCACTCGAGGAGAGCCAGAGGCACAGCTCACCAAGGTCACTACCATCCTCACTCGGTCCTGCCATCGTGAAGCGGTCCTCCTCGGAAGAGGTGGACAAGGTGACGTCGAAAAGTGTATGGAAAGTGCGAGCTCGGTTCGGCTATCCTGGAGGTAGACGCACGTGCTATTCCGCGGAACATGGATAGGCTCGCCTCCGTTTTGTCAGGCGTGCGAGAGAAATGCGTAGAGTGTCCGTTACGCTTTGGGTCGTGTTTCTATTGCTCGTTCTGCTTCATGTCAGTGAGGGTCGCGATGTCTCGGCAAGGTCTGTGATGATAGTTTGGCACGGACCGGCACGACTGACGTGCTCCGGTCAGACAAAGTGACGACCGAGCGAAATGCTCGCCTGTTGCGGGAGCTGGTGAAGCAGCCTGATAATAAGGCTTGTGCAGATTGCAGAAAGAATGGTAGGCAGCCATCTCACCACATCTGGTGCTGATACCTCCGTTCAGATGCTCGATGGGCGTCGTGGAACCTGTGAGTTTCTCGGGAGAGCCCGAAAGCAGCGCTGACCGACAATGAAGGGGAGTCTTCTTGTGCATTCGATGTTCAGGGATACATCGGTCCATGGGAACACATATTAGTAGAGGTCAGTCTCATCCAGCCATCTAGCCTTGCATCGGCTGCGATTGTGTGGAGCTGTGCTGATTGATTCTGTCCAGTGAAGAGTATAGATCTGGATATGTGGACACCGGAGCAGATGGAGGTGAGTTGACTTGAATAGCTGTTTGTCGTGTTGGACGCTGAAATCACCGTCAGTCTGTGCAGAAATGGGGCAACCGAAGAGCAAACCTTTACTGGGAGCGACATCTCAAAGCGGGACATGTACCAGCTGAGCAGTGAGTCGGCTGGTCGAGCTTCAAACAGATATACTTCATGTCATCTGCTTTGAGGATGATCAGGGCTGATTTGTATTTCTCAGCAAAATAGAATCTTTCATCCGGTCGAAATACGAGGGTAGGCGATGGGCTATGGATGATCCACTACCATCAGATCCGGGTGTGCTTGAGAACGGTTCTTCTGAATCCCAACCGGTGTGTTGAATCTGAAACCTTATTCCTCTTCTGACAGTCTCCTAGCCGGCAAAAAACGAGTCTCCTAAACCTACGCCGACCATGGCCGCGCCGCCCGCCGCTCCGGCCGGTCGACATACCCATCCTCTTCTTTCCCGAACCACAGCGGCAAAACCGACTCTAGCTCCTGCGGTCGACCTTTTCGCCGACGATGACGGCCCGGCCTCAGCACCAACTCCCGCTCCCGCACCCGTTACAGCAGCCCTTCCCACCGCCCAGCCCGCTCCTCTCGCTCCAGCTCCTCAGCCAACTGCCCCAGCATCGCCACCCGCCCCGACAGCCGGTTCGAACATTTTCGACCTCGACTTCCGAGCTCCAACGCCTTCTTCCGTCAGACCACAAAATGCGAAAGCGGACATCATGTCATTATACTCTTCAGGCTCATCTCAAACTGCTCCTCCTACCCAATCTTTTTTCGCTCCCCCTTCACAACCTAATCCTCACTCGTCGTGGAATGGTGGTGGGACGAGCACAGCACCTCCCATTCCGCAGACAGCTACTCAGGCTCCCATAGCTGGAGGTGCAGGATGGGGCGGATTGCAGATGGACCAAAGCGCTTGGGGCGCTCCGGTGCATGCTGCTCAGCCGACGGCGGGTGCTTGGGGAGGGAATGTAGATCCTTGGGCTTCATCAGGAGGTTTCGGAGCCAGGCCGCCGGCACCTGTGCCTGTCAAGAAGGAGGAGAGGGATCCTTTTGCCAATATCTGGCAATAAGAGCACTCAAAACCAGATATGGTTTAGGTATAACATGCATGAGTATATACCGCGTACTTTCTCTGTACGAATCTGTGCTCTAGCAGAACCTCGAATGAAGGTTGTGTAGTGCTACTCATCGTGAGTTCGCAATTGTGAGCATTGATCCGGCACTCGTCCTCCTTCCCCCACTCGAAGCAAAGTGGAGGTCGCTTGGATTCACGTGTCTTCCGGCAATGAAAGAACTGAAGACGACCAAATTGCTTTCCTATCGTTGATCAGGCTGGCTAGCTCACCTCAATTACAACTCGCTGCTGTTGCGTCTCCTCGGCTCAGCATCAGCATGAACACGCCACGAGCCCGGAACGGCAAACACAGGAGTTCTGAATCCGTCTCCGACCTCCTAACACCGCAAGCGAGCGAGAAGAAGCCCGTCACTCTGAATCGAGTCGAGGTCTGCTCAATCCCCTTTAGCGACCCAATCCCTCGCTGGTTGCTCATTGCATATACGTAGCTGGATAATAAGATCAAACGCCTCGAGAATACCAAACTATTACGTATGCTCATACTCGGTCTCGGTCTTCTTGCTGTAGCTTGGTTTGGGAAGAAGGTACATCTCCCACTTATACCAGTTTTGAGCCATTAATTTACCTGGTACAACTCTTCCAGACGGCATCAAGATTTCTTGAAGAAGTTCATACTCCCACATTCCCGTCGTCGAAGCAGGACAAGCCAGTTCAGCAGGCAAGTAGCCGATTCGGTAGCTTCCAGCCTGGAGAGATCCCTTTATCACCAGTGGGAGGTCTACGATTAGTCGCCGATGTTGAGAAACGGGATACGATCCGAGAAGCGTTCGAGTGGAGTTGGTCAGCATACGAGAAACATGCTTTCGGTGACGATGAGGTAACGCTTGGACTGACTTGACAACTAGTCACTGATGTAGCTAGTTTCATCCTTTGTCCCAGTCCGGTTCGAACCTCACTTCCCCTGGCGGTATTGGCTATACCATCGTCGATTCTCTGGACTCGTTGCTCGTTATGGGGTTTGATGAGGAGTATAAGAGGGCTAGGAAGTGGTGTGAAGGTTTGGGTTTTGACATGGATGCCGAGTTCAACACTTTTGAGGTGAGCTACGTATACCTTTGAAGTCAAGCCACATGCTGATTGATTCTGAATTGGCAGACTACTATTCGGATATTGGGAGGATTGCTCTCGGCTCATTACCTGACATCAGTCCATACCGACCCTTCCATCCAATCCGACGCTCCACTCTACCTCGAACTAGCAACGGATCTAGGCGACCGACTCGTCGGAGCGTTCGATAGTCCTTCCGGGATCCCTTGGTCAAATATCAACCTCGCCAAGCGGGAGGGTGTCCCAGATCACGGAAATCAGGGTGTGGCGAGTTTGGCGGAAGCCGCGAGTCTGCAACTCGAGCTCAAGTATCTAAGTCATCTGACTGGAGATTTTGTCTACTGGAAAAAGGCGGAGAAGGTGGGTTGATGGAGATTGGTGAAGCTGATGAGTAGGTATCGGAGATTATCAGGCGCCAGGCGATACATGATGGGGTTGCGCCGATATTCATTTCGTATGTCACAGGCCTCAATGTGAAATCGGCGCTGATCAGCTATAGACCCCAGAACGGTGGCTTCGTGGCCAGTGCGATTAGGCTTGGATCGAGAGGTGATTCGTACTATGAGTACCTCTTGAAGTAGGTTCGAACGGACGTACTAGTCGTTGGTTACGCTGATGTGACATCAGACAGTATCTACAAACGGTATGTGCGATTCACGGAGTACGACTGAGAAGCTAACTACAAGAAGGATCGGCAAGAACCCGTCTACCGAGATGTGAGTACCAGTAAGGGGGGGAGGAAGGAACATCGCTGAGGAAGGCTGAGATGTACGACGAAGCTATGGGCGGAATCAAGAAACACTTGGTTGCACAGACGAAGAAGTCCGGTCTGATTTTCACACAAGAGCTCGTACCTGCTCGTCATCCTACTACAGGAGAGCAGTATGCTTGTCGTCTCAAGATTCTTATGTTTGCTGAATCTTTCATTCAGAACATGGCAGATCGATCCGAAGCAGGATCACTTAGTCTGTTTCTTGGGTGGTTCGCTCATCCTCGGTGTCACCGAGGGTGGACGTCGTGAGGTCGAATGGTCAAATCTTGATACCCGAGATATGGAGGACTTTGTGGTTGGCAAAGGAATCATCGAGAGTTGTATGAAAACACACGAAACGGCTACGTTAGCCAACCCTTACTTACTCGAGGGCAATCCGAGCTGATCCAATTGTAGGGGTCTGGCGCCCGAGATCGCGATGTTTGTCCTATGGTCCGACGAGCCTCGAGCTTCGCAGGAGGATTGGTACATCAAGCCGTCCCAGTGAGTCTCGTCTTCCTTCCTCATTGCTCGGCTAACTTCCCGACCGCAGGGGAGGTGTCCTCATCGATGCACGGAATATACTGCGGCCGGAGACCGTCGAATCCCTTTTACTGGCTTATCGATCGACAGGTGATGAGATTTACCGACAATGGGGTTGGCAGATCTTCCAATCTTTTGATCGACATTGTCGTGTATCTACTGGAGGGTATGCGGGTATTGAGAATGTCCAGGTTGTTCCGGCAAAGAAGCTGGATCGGATGGAGACTTTCTGGCTGGGAGAGACGCTCAGTGAGTAACAGGCCTATGTCCGCATATGACTGTACTGAATCTTACTTCAGAGTACCTATATCTGCTGTTTGATGATTCCGACCATATTGCGCTGGACAAGCATGTGTTCAATACCGAGGTAAGCCTTCTTGCGTGGGGGCGCCTAGTAAGAACTGACACTTTTTCATCAGGCGCATATCCTTCCGGTATTCTCACCTTCTTTCCGCACTCCATTTTCGACATCATAGCATATCCTAGTGTCTAGCATCGACCCGTACGCATCATGATCACCTACGTACATGATGCATCAACTAGGCAAGACATCTATCTACCCAGACCGTAATCCTCCAAATCGAGGCTGAATGGGTGTGGGGCTTTCGCCACGTGGCAAGAACGCGTATTACTTCATGGTTCGGCAGTCGCGTTAAAGGATTCCAGCAAGAGGTTTTTTGGCCTCGTATACACTGACCATTGGTGTCGACAAGGTTAGTTACGCTTCGGAAGTGTACAGCTACTTTGGTGGCAACAGTCTCCCTTCTCCTCAGGTTTCAGACGGCATTGCTCATTCTCCTCTGTAATCCACCTCTCCTTCCCGCCTGATCCCTTTGAGTCGGTCGAAATGTCGGCAGCCAAGAAGCTTCAGTCCAAGCTATTCGGAGCGGCTTCAAATTCCAATTCTCAAGTAGCTACTCCGATTGGTATGTACCACGTCGACGGATCCAGAATGCAGTTTAACGCTTTGAAGGTGAGCAACCCCCTAATGGCGGTGAGGTATCCCCATCCGGCTCGGGAGCTGCGACGCCCATCATTAGCCAAGGCGAGACGTTGAAGATCAATATCCCTCAGCAGGGTGGGATGGGAGGGGAGAAGAGGGAGAAAGAGAAGTGGGTTCTGGTACCTGCAGCAAGGGGGCCCTCAATTTACGAGTCATCCGCTCCCAGCTTGCCCAAACGACCGGCCTTGCAGCAGAATGATGCGCCTCTAGCTCCTGAGCCCGCAACAGGCAATTCGTCTTCCCGTATGTCAATTCCCTTACAAAAACAATTGTGACATGCTCCTGAGTCTCTCAGCCCACCCTGGCACGGCTACGGGGAGCGATACTGATACTCCTGGTACGATGGGTAGTGACAGTCGAGTTCGTCCACGTCCTCATCGATTCACTAGAAGCTCATGTCGACTCAGTCCCTTAGAGATCGTCTCATGCAGTCCATGGGTCAACGATATCATTCCGTCGAAGAGTACAGGTGGGTTTCAATCTTGCAGCCACCACAGCGCTGATGAAAGATGCGTCACAGGTTGGATCAATCAGATCGATACGAGGTGCATTGGAAACAATGGGGCCCGTATGTCAGCGAACGGCAATGGGTGAGTGGCACGTTTACATCAAGCTCTGAGGCTGACGAGCCCACAGGCTACAGTTCGGGAGGATTACTCCGGCAACGGTGATGCATGGAATTCGTTCCCTTTTGAGCAGTCTGAGAGCAGGGCGTACAGGTGGGGCGAGGATGGGATTGCGGGTATCTCGTGAGTTGCCTTTACCTTTGATGGCGATCAATTGGCTGATGCGCTATCCCAGAGACAATCATCAGCGGCTCTGCTTCACCATGGCGCTTTGGAACGGAAAGGATCCCATACTGAAGGAGCGGCTCTACGGTCTGAATGGGAGTCAAGGTGGGTTGATTCCGATACGGTTTTCGTGCTGACATCCGCAGGTAATCATGGCGAGGATGTCAAGGAAATCTACTACTATCTTGACTCAACACCGACCCACTCGTACATGAAGTACCTGTACAAGTATCCTCAGGCGGAATATCCATACGAGCAACTCAAAGAGGAAAGCCAGAATCGAAGTCGGGAGGTCAACGAGTTCGAGCTCATGGACACGGATGTCTTCGATGAGGACCGGTATTGGGATGTCTTCGTTGAAGTGAGCAGACTTTTGTCCTTCTAGAGGAGATGTAGCTTACGTTTTGCAAAGTACGCCAAAGACGAGGAGACCGCGGATGCGATGTCTATCCGAATCACGGCTTATAATCGTGGACCCGACCCCGCCGATCTTCATATCCTCCCTCAATTGTTCTTCCGTAATACCTGGTCGTGGTACAAGGATCTGCCAGAGGCCATCCCCTCATTGCGACAGGACACCGACGGGGTGATAGAGGCGACGCATGCAACGCTTGGGAAGACTAGGCTGTATTGCACGCCGAGTCCTGCTCCTGCTGCGCCGGCGAAGGGCGGCGTGGTGTTGGTGGATGGACCTAGTGTCGTACCAGAGCTGCTGTTTACGGAGAATGACACCAATTTCCAGGTTCGTCTTCGATTCTTCAGCACTGCCTATAGGTTATTGACTATCAGAGCAGAAACTATACAATGGGAAGAACCGTACACCATATGTCAAAGACGCCTTTCACGATCACATCATTCCCTCTCACCGACCAAAGGAACCCGAGCCCGAGTACAGTCCTGGCGAGGGGTTACCGACAAAGCAGGCTACAGGTAAATCGCCGAGACTACCCCCGCACTACACATTGTCGGAGGACGGAGAAGGCGGGACGGGTAAATCTACCGAATCCAATGGGGATCAGGAGCCGGATGGGGACCAGTCGAACGGCGATGCGAACGGAGACGCAGAATACATCGTAGCAGCACCTCCTCGACCTGTGAATCATCGGGGAGCTCGTCAATTTGTCAATCCAGACAAGATTGGTACAAAGGCAGCTGCGCATTACGTCTTCAATGGAGTACCAGGAAAAGGCGGTTGTGTCGTCGTTCGACTCAAAATGACGCCGGCAGCACCGGAAGAAGATGCGGCCATTCTCGACGAGGAGCTTTTCGATGATACGATCGAAGAGCGTCGGGTAGATGCGGACGAATTCTACGGACGGATCGCTTCGGGATCTATCAGTGATGATTTGAGAAATATCATGCGACAGGCTCTGAGCGGAATGTTATGGTCAGTCTGACAAGGCTTCGTCTGACGCGTAGACTGAGGTTACTGCCAGGACAAAGCAGTACTATCAGTTCATCCAGAATGAGTGGATCAAAGGTGATTCCGGTCAGCCACCACCGCCTGCAGAGCGCAAGTGGGTGAGGAACAGGGTGAATTGGACGTTCTAGCAAGTTGTATATGCTAACTCACTCCACAGGAATGGAAGCACATGTACATCAATGACGTCCTCTCCATGCCGGACAAATGGGAGTACCCCTGGTTCGCAACATGGGATACGGCCTTTCACTGCATACCCCTAGCGATGGTCGACCCATCTTTCGCGAAAAAACAGCTCGACCTTATGACTCGGGAGTGGTACATGAAACCCGATGGAGCATTACCCGCGTATGAATGGAACTTTAGCGATGTCAATCCGCCTGTCCATGCTTGGTCGACATTCAGGGTGTTCAAGATCGAGCGGAAGATGTTTGGGCGGGAGGATTTGGACTTCTTAGAGCGGGTGTTTCAGAAGCTCCTGCTGAATTTCACTTGGTACGTCATATCTTCACCATGAAGTTGTCCTGAAGCTTGCTTAGGTGGGTGAACCGGAAAGACTCGGAAGGGAACAACGTCTTTGAGGGTGGTTTCTTGGGTCTCGACAATATCGGACCTTTCAACCGATCAGAACCGCTACCAACAGGAGGTAAGCTACGACAAGCGGATGGAACGGCTTGGATGGCTTTCTTTTGCCTTAACATGTAAGTTTGATCTTATCGTAGAAATGGCTCTGCTGATGGCGTCCAGGTTGAGCATTGCGCTCGAGCTTGCAAAGCACAACCCTACATACGAAGACATCGCATCAAAGGTCAGCAAGAGTACCCCATGACCTAATCAAGAGTGTTGACGAATCTTGCAGTTCTTCGAACACTTCCTCTTCATCTCCGACGCCATGACCTATCCTGTCAGCAGTGACGAGCATCTCTCACTCTGGAATGAGGAAGACGGTTTCTACTACGATGCCATCCAATGGGGCTACGGGCGGAGTCAACAGCTCCCCGTTCGGTCGATGGTTGGTCTGATGCCCCTCTATGCGACGCTCGTGCTCGAGCCATCGGTGATCAAGCGATTCCCTGGATTCAAGAAACGGATGGACTGGTTCATCGAGAATCGGCCAGATATATCCATGAGGAATGTGGCTAATATCAAAGGTGAGGATCTCACCAAAGAGCGACCTATTACTGATCACACGGCGACAGAGCGGGGCAAAGGTGATCGGAAGCTGCTTGCGCTGGCATCCAAGGAGCGGCTTGTCCGGATACTCGAAAAGATGCTGGACGAGAATGAGTTTTTATCACTTTATGGTATCCGGTCGTGGGTCGGCTTGGTAGTACCTCACGACACACAGCTTACGATTGATCAGCATGTCGCTATACCATCTCCAGCACCCATTCTCGATCAACGTGAACGGAGAGGACTTTGGTGTCGGCTATTGGCCTGGAGACTCGCGGTCTGCAATGGTAAGTCATGAACTTCCGAGATGGTCATCGGTGCCTAACGCCCTTGCAGTTTGGCGGGAACTCGAATTGGCGAGGACCGATTTGGTTCGCGGTCAACTTCTTGCTCATCGAGAGGTGTGTCCAATCTAGCCCGCAGAACAGGGTAATTAATGGCGTTCGTGCAGCCTGCAACGATTCCACCAATACTACGGAGACACGCTTCAGGTTGAATGTCCTACTGGCAGTGGAGATGTTAGTGTCCGGTCTCGATACTTAGGGATACAGCCCCTGATGCCTTGATAGTATATGAACCTTGCACAATGTGCCGAGGAGATACAACATCGTCTCATCCACATCTTTGGCCGGGACGAGAATGGTAGACGGGCGGTCAATGGCGGGAATCCAAAACTCAACCGGGATCCGCACTTCCGGGACTATGTCCACTTCTACGAGGTGAGCTGAGACATTATCAGCCGGTTAATGGTGCTGACCGGAGTAGTTCTTCCACGGCAATGAAGGGAGAGGTCTTGGTGCTAGTCATCAGACTGGCTGGACTGGTTTGATCGCTTGGAGTATTATGCAGACTGGAGAATTCTGTCGACTGCCCAAGACGCCAAGAAGTGAGCTGCCTTTCTCTGCCTCGCTTGGTATGCTGACTTGAGTAGCACCCCGGAGCGTGGCGAGACATTACTTTGATGAGCAGATCAATACGCCGAGCGAGTATGCCGAAGACGGCTCGTTGTACTCTGCATTCTCAACCCGCTCGGAGTGGTTCGTCATAATTCCAATCCACGACTTTGGCACTGACAATGTATATAGGGAGGAACCGGAACCTGACGAGCTATGAGCATCTGAACTATCCCCATACGAAGCTGTACGAAATTGTCGACATAGATTTTGTCCAAATCATTCCCCTGCATGAGAATCAAACTAGACTGCATGATGCATATTGTTTTCGTTGGCCACGTTATTCTGGAGTTGCTTCTGGTGCTGCCGTACTAGTCTTTCCACTAACTACTTCCATCCGCTTCATGAGGACCGCCGTTGATTCTCGTAGCGATTGAACCTCCTTTTCACTTGCTGGACCACATCCTGCCCATCGGACTTTGCAGTCGGAATCGATGAGGAAGACGAAGCCGAGGATCTTGTTTTCCATCCCTAATGGCTCGTAGATCTGATGTAGATCTTCAGCAAAGCTCGGCAACACCCATAGCTCAAGACAATTCACGTCGATATCGGACCATTCTCCTCTAGCTAGGAGGTAAGTAGCCCACCTTGATTCTGGGACCGTGCGACGAAGTGAAGAAGTAAAGAAGGAGACCAACATCGATTTCAGGGGGTTCGGTTGATGGTTGATCTGATCAACGACATTGTTAGTCCATCGAAATCAAACCTTACAGCCGGTCATAGAGTTGGCTCGGTTGGGTCATGGTGGAACTGACTTGAAGGAAGGAGAAGCCCGGTTTTCCTTCTTGGTCCTCCAGCACTGGTCGTACGAAGCTTTGAGCATGTTCCTACCAAGACTGGGTCAATTTCGTGATCATCTCAGGCGAGTTAGATCGGATGAAGGACTGACCTCTGATAATCGTGTGTTCAGTATTGTGAGCAGTGTCGTCTTTCCAGTAAGGAGTTCGGTCGTATTCGTCTTCTCCCCGTTAAGGTTACTCCCAGCTACATTCGGAAAGTATAGCGCTTTCTGATTCTCTCTCATCAGCTTGATAGCTTAACTTTAGGGAGGACGATATTCGGACTGACGTCTTCTCGGATGAGGACAGGCGGAGCAACCCATAATTTCCCTCCTGACTCCCTTCTCGCTCGATTGTAATCGTGAAAATAACCCTGGTTGGCGTCTCTCAACCTATATCCCCGTAACACCGTACAATCAGCATGAAAAAAGCTGAATGTGGTCAAGAGGGACTGACAGCGCTTTCCGCTTAGCTTTATGTCGGTCTTCGTCCAGGAGTCTATCTTTTAGCTGGGACCATGTTTCGGGAGCGAGGTTCGGAGGTTGAGGTACGCCTAACGGGCGAGGGAGGGGTCCGAGGGTGGGTGAATCGGAAGTTGTGGATGAGGATGGGGCGTGAAAGGAAGTAGAGGCGATGGGTGAAGCTGATTTAGGGAGCGAAGCGGTGGTAGATTTGGCTCGGATTGGGGGGTAGGCTTTGACAGCTATTACGAGAGCTGCATGAATGTGGTGATGTCTCAACCGCATAGGACACGAAGTCATGCAGACCAGGGGTCTGCCGAAAGACATCGTGGATGGAGTTCTAGTCGAGTTGAGCTCTTGACCGTCACGAAATGCTTCTCCGCGAATACCAAGACTATTGCTACAAAGTGGACTGTTTCAACTTTCAGCTTTTATTGGCATTACGTAAGCAACCAATCGCTTTCCAATCTTCTCGGCTGTCAGAAATCCTCGCACCTTCCGTATCGTCAACTACTTGTCTCGTTCATTCGTCAATTGGTCTCTCTCCTTTGCAACCCCTTACACCCCCTTAGGATGAGATTGCCGTCTGTCCCACTGAGACAGGCTCTGGCCGGCCCTTCCACTTCTCGCATCGTCCCTGCCACCCCTTCTCTCATTCGACGAGCTACCACCTCCTCTCACCCATCATCATCCATATCACCTCGAATCACTACCTTGCCTAACAATCTACGAGTCGTTACGGAAGGTGCTCCGACATATGTGCATTCACTTGGAGTCTTCATCGATGGTGGGACGAGGTTTGAGAGCGAGCGGACGAGCGGGGTGACCCATTTATTGGATAAGATGGCCTTCAAGGTGGGTACACCTTATCATCGACCTTGGGCTCAGCAGTGGTCAACTACTCTGCTAATCGCTCCCATCATCGTTATGCAAATGTGCTAATTTCTCGTCCAGAGCACTGCCCGCTTCACCGACGCCGAGATGATGACCCGTATCGATCAACTCGGTTCACACATGTTCAACGCCTCCTCCCGCGATTTCATCCAGTATCAATCCACCGTCTTCCCACAATCATTACCTCTCGCTATCTCTCTCCTGTCTTCGACCATCCTCGATCCCCTGTTACTCCCTCACGAGCTGGAAGAAGCCAAGTCCGCTGCAGCCTACGAGATCCGGGAAGCATGGGCGAAAGCGGCTACGATCATGCAGGAGGTTGTCCATCAGACTGCCTATTCGGGGAAGACGCTGGGTATGCCCACGATATGTCCGGAGGATCAGTTGGAGGTTCTGGGTGAGAGGGAGTTTAGAGGGTATATGGGGGATTGGTATAGACCTGAGAGGATGGTCGTTGCGGGTCATGGGATACCGCATGAGGAATTGGTGGACTTGACGGAGAAGCATTTCGGCGGGATGCCAGCGCCGGCCACCACTTCCGCTTCGAGCTCGTTGTCGCATCTATTTGGTGGTGGACGAGGTCAAAGGACGGGAGCGAAGACTTTTGCAACGGTTTCGAATGCGCCTTTTGAGCGGGAACTCGATTCGGACTATCCGGCGTTGACCGATGCGAAAGCGGTTTACACTGGTGGAGAAACCTACATTGACAAGCCGGACGAGGAGTTTGTTCACCTCTTCATTGGGTTTGAATCACTTCATGCCACAGATCCCGACGTAGTGAGTACCTCCCGCTCTGCTGATGTGAGTAGATGCTGAACACGGCAGTACGCCGTCGCGGTGATGAACTCCGTCCTCCTCGGCGGCTCATCTTTCTCTCAAGGTGGACCCGGTAAAGGAATGTTCTCCCGACTTCATCAAAACGTCCTGAACCGACATCACTGGGTCGACCTATGCCAATCTGTCCATCAGTGTTATGGCGATTCCGGAATATTCGGGATACACGCTGCCGTCTTCCCAGAATATGCACCTCGAATAGCACAGGTCGTTGCGGGTCAGCTGCATGCTCTGACTGGACCGATGATGGGTGGAGTGAACGATGAGCAGTTGAGGAGGGCTAAGAACATGTTGAAAAGTATGATGGTGATGCAGACGGAGAGCCGAGTCGTGGCTGTTGAGGGTGAGGGATTTTCACCATGAACTTTTGGGTGGTTTGTTGATTGTAGGTTAGATTTGGGACGACAGTTCATGGCTCAGGGATATAAGGAGTCAGTGGCGGAGATGTGTGCGAAGATTGATGCAGTCACACGAGAAGTCCGCTCCATTCCGCATTCCCTCTTCCGATCTCATTTCTTATTGATGAGTATTCGTATAGGACTTGTGGCGAGTAGCTACTAGGATATTACGACCGTCATCCAAGACGAAACCCCTGAACAACGATCTCGGGTCGGGTGGTCCGACAATCGTAGCGATCGGTCGGAATTTAGAGCGATTAGGGGATGTGAAGGAGGTTCTCCGGAAGTGGGATCTGGGAAGAAGGGCTTAGATTAGATTAGAACGATCAGGAGGGAAATAGAATCGGCACTCTCAAGCATCTTGTACTTGTACTACTCATGCATCATGGTAGAACTTCGGCTGGTTGGGTTCGGACGTTAACAGACAAGTAATGCACATGGTAGATCGGCACTCTCTAGCATATTGTACTACTCATGTATCGTGATAGAACTTGAGGCTGGTTGGGAAAGTACAGATAAGAAGAATGCATTCGCATCACAGGGAACAACAACGACATTGTATCCACGGAGACCGAGAGAGAGAAAATCCTTCCATCTTTTTTTCCTTCCTTCTTTTCCTTTTGACCTTGTTTTTGGCTTTCGGCTCTTTGCTTCTCTTCTGATGACTTTAGCTGCGGTGTTGTGTACGAAAACGACCCGTGAACCCTTTGAAGTATACTGCGCGCGGGATCGATTTTGGCTATGGAAGCGGGTTTCTCGTCGTGGTCGAGGTCATCTCATCGGTCGGTATGTACGTTTTCGCCTGATGAGGAGTATTGCGGTCGGGTATGAGGGTTGCTTTGCGTAAATCGAGTGTGAGAGAGGGAGCGAGATGAGGGAGATAATTGAGGATGGTCAGTTTGGAGGGAGACGTGGTGGAGGGAGACGTGGGTGATCGGTTGAGAGCGGGTTGGTCGGGGTATGAGTTAGGGGAAAGATAGTCGGAAGAAAGAGTGTAGAGTGAAGTCGGGATGTCGATCGAGTCGGGCAGAGGGGAAAGGGAAATCTCATTGAGAATGACCGGCGTTAACAAGTCGTCGAAGATCGGTTGACAGCGGGTTGGTCACGGTCTGGATGGAGGGCGGTGGAACCGGGATCGAGGGGGTGAGCGAAGTCGGGATGTAGATTGAGTCGGGTAGTGACGAAGGGACCTTGACATGGTCTTTCACTCGCTCAGGTACGAGTCGGGCGGAGTGCGGTGCGAAGGACCGACTTGAGCAGACGGGGACGAGGAGTGGCCTTGGCCTTGCCCTTGCCTTTCGATATCGCGGCGGTAGCTTTCGCCTTAGCTTTGAGTGCCGTGAATTGGCTCTTGGTCTACTCGCGTGAGCTTTGGGGTTCGCCTTAGGACCGGTCGGAGCTCTTCCTTTCCCCTTCGAGTTCTTGCCCTGTCCATTTGGAGAGCGAGTAAACTCATAATCTGGTTGTTCCTTATCGAAAGCGGCCCGGTATCGCGCATAAAGATCTTCCCAGTAACCTTTTTCGACGGGAAAGAGGTGGTGCCATTCGACCGAAAGGATTTTGCTCCTTTGACCCGTATGGAGGGAGGGGAAGATCTGAGCCATCTGTGGCCTTCTTCTGTTGCAAAAGAGAAGCCATGCAGGTTCTTTCAGTACGAATTACTTATCCTCGAAACACCAAGGGTGACTTACGATTCATAGGCCGAGAAGGCTTTGGCGTCTCGACCTCGACAATCGGCTGGCTCAAAGCCTCCAGCTCGCCGTTGGTTTCCTTGAGTTTCCCCGCCATACACTTGAGTAGGTCGGATGCCGGAATGCCGTCATCGGTCAGGAAGAGGGTTTGACCTCTCTTCTCAAGGCAAAGCTTGAGTTCTTCCACTTTTCCCTCGCGCTCAACCTTGGGACCCATGGTCATTTTGAGCATAAGATCGATAGTCGCACCGATTGGACCATCCCATCGAGCGGAAGCTTCCTTGAGGTACTGCAAATGAGGTGGAAGGTGACGTTTCTCGAGGGAGAGAAGTGCCACAATAGGGTTTTCGACGTCCGGGATGGTGAATGGCATGTCGGGTTCGTGCGAGTTGGAACCGCTCAACTCGGTGAGGAATTGATAGCGTTAATGACTGCCATAAGGTCCGGAAGGTCGTGATCTTGACTCTCGAGCCCGGAGAATCGGGTTTGAGAGCGGGATGGGAAGCGGGCCGGCGTTGGGGTGCTCCTGCATTTGATAGACGGCGTAGCATGCCGTGAGGTTGGGAGGGAGGTGGTCCCTCGTACGGGAACTGCGCGAAGGGTAGCATTGCGGCTACCTGCGGGTTCCGAGACGTCGAATGAGCATATTGGGGGACGGTCGAGAAGGGGTCGAAAGGAAGCGGTGCGTCGTGTATCGAGGCGGTTGACAAGCAGGCCACCTTCTGGTCCTGCGGTGTCGACTGAGCATACTGGGGGACGATCATAGTAGGATCGAAGGGAGGCGATGCATCTTTCGGGAAGTGGGCGAAGGCCTGTGTCGAGACGGGGGTGGGAAACGCCATCTGCTGGTCCTGCGGCGTCAATTGAGCATATTGAGGGAAAGCCGCGGAACGATTACATGCCCCGGAGTACTGCGGGTCGTCGATTGGGAGAAAGCACTGCGGGTCGAAGGTCACAGGGTGTTGATTAATCAAAAAGGATCGTGGGGTAGGAAAATTGTTATAACGGTCGACGGCTGGGGAGAGCAACGGATTCGTTGGAATACGAATATGATACCAAGACCGTTTATAGGGTTGAATGATTGTGCTTCTGGCAAGGACTCGGAAAATCTGGTTCTGGAGTCACGGAAGCGCACCACGGGAAGGACGATGTCGATGATGAGGACATAACAAACGACTAAACTGGCACAAGAAAAGCACGATTCAAGCGACAAGTGAATTAAACACGTCACCAAGAATCGTCACGAGTCGTCAAAAGAATGGATGACCCCGACCCCTCAATACATACGACAGGAGAAGCGAAAGTGTACTTTGGAAAAGCTCGTGAAGGAGAGAGGATTCAATAGCTTACCGAACGCGACTTATACGTGAGGAGGAGAACCGATCGTTCGGCAAGAAGTTCCAATTGATTCCGTCAGCTTGATTGGGGACTGGTTGGGGGCTGGTTGTTTGGCGCGAAAGGTACGGAGCTCCGTCCGACGTTGGAGTTAGTACATTTCGAATCGGTCGAGTATAGTTGAGAATGCGGCGGAACAGAAGGGGTGCTTCGTTTCCCAGGCATTTTGAGGTGGCAGGTTTTGGTCAGAGGAGATTGAGAAAGATGAAAAGTGGGGTTGATGGGTTATAGGCACCCGAAGTCATGACCGGTTGTGGGACTCTCCATCTTGACTTGATCGATTATTCGATGAACTCGCTGTATGTGTCAAATCTGGGTACATATTGAATAGAGAAACGATGATCGGTCGAAGATCCGCGTAACGCAATTTAAGCTTGTCCCTGGAGAAATCCTCCGATTGAACGGAAGGCTGGCTTTTTATAAAGCTGAGTGGCTCGAAGGCCCATGATACGGGCTGGATCAGAGGTCAGTCCCAATGGAGGATATTCTCCCGCTCTGATCTCATTTCTAAATTATAACGGAGAACAGGAGAAAACAAAGCGAGATATCGCCGCAATTGTCCGGATACACCATAGTCTTCCGCTTCTTGGCTTTACCCAAAAATGCTGTCGATGAAACCGAAATATTCTGACCACACGACTTGTAGGTCCTACTGACCCGCTTACAGAAAGCAGCTTGCTCCACAAGATATGCGACTTTCCTGATGGTTAGCCAGGCCTTATACCCTGGATATATGCATATTTGTCATACCATGCTTGTTGTGCTTCCCTTCTGACTAACTGGCTAAACAACGATCAGTCAATGGCGAGTATACGACCCAAACAAGGAGACTAACTGATGAAATTGAGTGTGGCATTCGCATCACCAGATTTTATTATCTTGCTATTAATGAAGTAGGCGCCGAACGTATCAGGTCCATCTCGCGTCCCGTCAACTCGGGCACATTGGCGATGGCTCGAAAGGCCCACAGTAGAGTGTGGACCCTTTCCAAGCGACAAGACCACCTCCGACACCTCGACTCGCCAGAGTCGTTCCCTCAAAATAAGCAGTTTCAAACCCGTAGATCTGACCCAGACTGTCAATCTCACCCTGGTGGGAGAGGGAGGATGAGGCTCACAAAGTCTGTCGATCCGGCTACTTCGCCTCCGACAAAAACCGCACTCCCATACCGACGCACGTACAGCGTATCCTGATAACTCCTGAATGTAGATCCGTAGAAGCTGGCATTGGCGTAGCTGACGAAGAGCGCTGTTGAAGGTCCAGTATCGCCCTGCAGTATATTCCACACCATTCACCGTCTCACTCATCAATCAGCTTCCTTCCCTTTTCAAGTTGAGGTGGTGTGGTGAGATGGACATACAGAACGACTGGCGTCATCGATGTTGTACATTTTGAAATCGGTACACCCAAAGTCCGGCTGGAGTGGTGCACCCTGAGGTCCGGACCCGACTAATGAGGCAGCTCGGTTGGGCGAGACGGTAAGTACAGCTGCGTCTGCCTTGTCTTGGCCGGCGGTTTGGGTCGTTTGGTTGATGTAGCTTGAGTTCCAGATGGCGACCGTGTTATTCTCCCATGCTCCGGGGCTGGAGGTGATGTGACCGATGGTCCGTCAGTATTGATAGGATAGGAAACGGCGATGGAGGCGTGTAGGACGAACAAGGATGGTGGTTGGACCGCTGCGAGTTACGTTGACGACCTCGTGATACATCCCCGACCAACGAGGCCCGATCCAGGTCTTCCATCAGCGTTACCGCTTCGTGTCGATACGCAAGAGGAAGCAGCAAAGGCTCAACAAGAGACATACGTATCGTTGGGTAATTCGAGCACGCTGCCTGAATAGTCCCATACCCCGCTTGAGGATCAGTCTGGGAGACGTAAAGCGTCCCATTCAGGCAACCTTGAAGCTGTTGACCTTGAGGTCTCAGATATTGACATTGCGAGATCGTCGAGTTGGCAGCCAAGGATAGTAACGGAGCGGCCAGGAGACCGATCAGAGGAAGGAGTATCATCTTGTCAGGACGGAAATATGCTTCAACGTGGTGATTGATATCAACAGCTCAGTACAGTTTATACCTCGCATTTCGATGAATGAGCATCCGCCGGGCCAGTACACATGCCTTAGCGTCTTTCGAGGTCGGAGTTGAAGTCATGCATGAGGAGCGAGAGTAAAACTTGTCTCATGAAACCCCGAAATCTCGGATATGTGGCGGGTCAGCACCTCCCGACCCTAGTGTGATTGATAGCGTTTGTATCCTTACTACATACATGAAACATGTCCATACAACCCTTCGTAAGCGACCTTGACCGCGGGCAAGTTGTTGCCTACCGTGATTGCGGCCTTTTGTTTGATGGAATCGAGCGCAAGACCGGTGTGAACTGTCGAACCGCAAACCGCGTATACAACTCACACATCTCATCCCATCAAACATGTCCAATCACTCCTCCGGGTCGTCCACGCATACATTCGCTTGAAAAATGTTCCAGGATCCTTGCAGAGATCGATGTCAACCGGCGCACGACGTTTCAGGAGCTTGGAGATCGACAGGGATGTTCTGCAACCACCATCCGCACAATAGCAGCTTCGGACGGGCTTCATCGACATCCTATGCGAAAGGTCCCTAATGTAAGCAAGGCTGGCCGTCGGAAAAGGCTTGGATGGGTTGAGGAGCACCTGGAGCAGGACTGGAGAGAGGTGATATGGTCGGATGAGGTGCCTCTAACGGCGGGGAGGGATCCAAGACAATCATGGGTTACTAGGCGTGCTGGTGAGCAGTACAATCCTGCCTTTACCAAGCCCCAGACTTCAAAATACGTGGAGATAATGGCTTGGGATGTATTGCCTACAACTACAAATCACCCTCTCTATCGTTTCAACCTCGAAGCCCCCACACCCGAGCTCCGATACGTCCTAACAAGGCCCTTCCTTGAGCGAGCTGCCAACGGTATCAGCGGGCCAAAGTACGCCGAATGGGTCTTGCGCGGTCCTCTCCTCGCTTTGTCCTTGACCTGCCATAGATCAGTCTCGGCCAGCGAACGCGGATATGCGACTTGGAAGCTGACTGAAGTTCTTGCCACCAATAGCTACCTGCTCGTCCAGACTCCGTAT
>JAABUH010000243.1_pt1 | contig 83428 bp, 103 predicted proteins | sample 5559121 | NCBI WGS metagenome assembly JAABUH01 (sample SAMN10711871, study PRJNA513364) | rock metagenome | isolation source: Antarctica rocks | place: Antarctica: Victoria Land, Battleship Promontory nord | collected 2015-12-28
AGCCCACCGAATTGTCCCTCTCAGGAAACGGTACTGCTGGGTAAGCGTGGAGAACCGCCTTTGAACGCGGGGCCCGAAGTGCGGGGACGACGCCGACCTTGACCAAGGCGAGGATGAGGTAAAGGTTAGTGATTTACTGAGCCAAATCGGCCAGTGCGGAGCCCCGCATTTACCGCTTCAAAACCATGTTACTTCGTTGAAATCACCCACTGGTTTATTGTACTTGACACAGTGAATAACGGCTGCAGTTAGGGCTTAGCTCTTTCTATCAGAGTTTTACATGCCCCGTTACTCCAAACTTATCCACTTCCTTCGACGACTCGACGCTAGTTTACCCAAGGCGTTGCTGCTCGAAGACGATCCCTCTCCCCAGTCAACCTTTTCCTTGCTTCAGCTTGTATACGAAGCCACGATGCGTTCTCGATACCTCCACCGACCCAGAGCATACAGTATCGGTAGAGAGAAGAACTGGCAGGATCTAATTGAGCGACATCATCGGAAAACGGACGAGGACTTTAGGCGAATGTTTCGGGTTGATAAGCACGAGTTTACCAGGATCCTTTCCCGCATTTAGACCATCCTGTCTTTATCTCCACAGGCCGTAGACCCCAGCACTCCTTCTCTATCAGCTCACAGTCGCTATCTATCGATTCAGCCATCACGGGGACGCATGTAGCGCTTGCCTAGTCGCCGAACTCTTTGGCTTGGGTGGTACGTCTTTTCATTCAACTCTTTCACTTCGAAGCCTTTACTGAGTTGTCCTGGAGGGATCCTGTACAAAGTGGACCGAGAGGGTGGTGGCAGCACTCCTAGACATCGAGCCTCAGGTGGTGTGCTGGCCCGACGAGCAAGAACGACTCGAGATAGCGGTAGACTTCGAGACACGAGGTGTCCCTGGAGGGTGTGTGGGGATAGTCGATGGATGTTTGATCGTCCTGGCCAACAAACCCCGCAGGAAGGACGGTGCCGACTTCTTCTAGTACAAGGGCAAGTACGGCTTCAATATCACGGGCGTTTGCGACAATCAGAAGCGACTACGAGCGGTCCAGTACGGTTTCGTTGGATCCGCACGCGATATCGAGTATTCAAGTTCACTAGTCTGTGTCTTACCACCAAAGCGCACTTCATTCAAGGTCAGTACCTCCTGGCAGACTCTGCGTACACCCCACAAAGCTTCTGTGTCCCGCTGTTCGAGAGAAGTCATGGGGAAGCCAATCTCGGAGGAGGAGAGTTAGGTCAAACCGCACATCTAATTGTCGTGGCTGATTATTCAGAAACACTACAATGACAAATGCGCTCACTCGTGTGTCTTGATCGAGCACACCTACGGCATGCTGTAAGGGCGTTGGAGCTGCCTCCGCGGGCTGCGTATCAGCGTCGAAGACTCGGACGACGAAGGACGAGTCACCTGCTGGATTCGAGCATGCGTTGTCCTGCACAACCTGCTGATCGAAACAGCCGAGCGATACCTTGATCCGCAAGTCATAAACGAAGGAGATGATGACGACGAGCCTGAAGCATTCGATCTCAAAGACGACGATCCAGTAAAACATCCAGCGCGACTTCGAGTGATGGCTCTGATGGGTTATCTCCCATCCTTTCGTCACTCAAAGCCGAGGAAGAGGAGGACTAGGGCTGGTCTTTTGTAGGGATCATCTATTCAGCCTAATCTATCAACACCCAAGGTTACAGCTCGTTGCAATCATACAATCCCTTGCTAATCGCTTCTCCTTCCCGTCGGTCTGTTCCTTTCAAAGGAGGGGTATGTGGAAGCTTGAATAAGTCAGCTTTGGCTGATTGGATCAAGACGCCTTTACGCACAGCGCTTATCCGTCCAGGGACGGCTTATCTCCTGCCAGCGCTTCGACGTCAGCTTTCGTGTAGCCTGCCTGGACGAGGGTCGCGACCGAATCGATCCACATCTTCCACCTTGCAAGTGAACGCTCGCTACTGATTTTCTGCTTCTCAAACTCAAGCCTACGCTCCTCAAGGTCCAACAACAGCTTCCGATGACGTGCTTCGTCTTCGTACCGCAGCCTAGCAGTCTGTTCGTGCTGCGAGAATATATCGTCCATGGTATCGTCAGCCGAAGAGCGCTTTTTCGAGCCTTTCCTATCAGCTAACGACAAGAGGACATTTGCACGTTGTTGGGATGCGCCTTTCCTGCCCCGTCCTGACGTCTTTGTGTGCATGCGATGTCTGGGTTGGGAATCGCTCGTAAACGAGGTCTGCGAATTACTGAAAGTGTGTGTTGACGTGGATTGTGATAGATTATTGACGTCCTTGGTGATCTCACGCATCGGCACGTGGTGAAATCGTCATCATCGGAAGTAGCCTCGTCGTCGTCTTCTGGCCATTCTGGAGACGTTTCGCGACCCATACCGGATTTCCGCATGAACGCCCCTCTTGCTTCGTCTGTTTGCGACCCCGTGTGGTAAAGACCACCTGGATTGGAGCTGGCACGGTCTCTCATGATGGGTAGCAAGCTGTCCCAGTGTTTGCATATCTGGGTTAGCCTGACTACAACCATTAATGATGATAATCGCCCAATTATGCACTTACTATGAAGCCTGTCGTCATTAACAGCCTGAGGCTGCTCTGAATCGTTCTCTATACTCTGACCGGTGTGGTTCTTGAAGTCCATGGCCTCATTGAACTTCCTTGCAAGGTCATTGAGCTATAACACCCATTAGTCAAGCGTAAGACTTCAATTTCATACCTTAGCCTTGATAGATGACGTCTCCCTCAGCAAGCAGCCTCGTGCATGCAGGAATGTAACAGCTTCCTTCAAATGCTGATCCTTCTGCTTCGCAGGGTCCCCCTTGTATCGATGCCACCGGTCGTTTGTCCCTAACCACTCGATCAAGACCATAGTAGCAGATTTACCAGTTCTCGATCGATCATTATCCCAATAAATAACCCTCCTTCCGTGTGTGACAGGCCCATCTAGAGACCCTCCGGTTAGGTCGATGAATGCGTGGGAAGGATAGGACGGTGTGGGAGTGGGGGGGAACAACGAGGTTGAGACCTTGACGAGCGTTGTCTGAAGAGGTTACCGGGAATACCGCGAAGGGGGAAGGAGGAGCGTGATTGGACGGGTTTGATCGGGTAAAAGGTGATGTCATGGCCCAATTCCATGTAGAGCACGATGAGTTGATGATGTGTACACAGTTTCGAGCCGATAACAAGCATACAGCATGAACTGGACGATAAAACAGGTCAAAAGACAACTGGGCACGACACGAACGGAATGCGGGCCTAATAACGGGTTTTATCAGCATCTGACTGGATATTCTGGTAGCTCAAGCCTACTTTCAATATCCCTGAACTTTAGAGATATGTAGCTGAAATGAATCCATCCCGCTTCAAGCTCCAACCGTGTGACACCGTTACAGCCTTCCCTGGCCTAACCCTGACTACTTACGACACCACTTGACAGCCTGTTAAGTTGTATGGATTGTTTCTGGACCAATGGGTTACCGATCAGGCTCGAAGTCGCCGTGGGGGTCCGGTCTCTAGGCCTCCCAATCGTGTAGGTTCCATCTTTCCTTCTCTTCTCAGGGATCGACCTCGACCAGCGCGTCGGATATGGCGGGGACGAAAGTATGGGCGACTCTGGTCACCAGTCAGAGCTTTGTGCCGGGTACGGTTTCTTCCACTTCTGCCACAGAACGCCTAACACCATTTCACCTTGGATAGGTTTGCTCACCCTTCATCACACTTTGGTCGCCGTATCCAAATACCCTTTGCTCGTTATGGCGACCGATAACTTGCCGGAATCCAGTCGGACAATCATCCAACAAACTGGTCTCGCCATCGTCCAGGTCGATCACCTCGAACCAGCCCCCGGTCAACATCCCGGATTCGATAAGGCGTTCACGCGATTTCACGACACATGGAACAAGCTTCGGGCTTTTAGTCTTGTCGACTACGAGAGGGTCATCCTCATTGATTCGGATATGATCTTTCTTCGACCGATGGATGAGCTGTTTGACATGGACCTTCCTGGGCAAGACTGGGTTGGGGCTACTCCCGCGTGTGTATGCAATCCGTTCAGGATTGCGGACTACCCGAAAGATTGGTAGGTCAACCAATGACGAACACAACTGACGACAAGGATTCCCGAGAACTGCGCGATCTCTAAACAGGATCGCTTCGCTACAATATACTCTCCACCCATCCCAATGCCCGATGGACCTCGCACAAGCCACCTTTTGAATTCGGGCCTCGTCATTCTACACCCTTCAAAAGCTACAATGGACTCGATCATTCACTTCCTAAACACATCCCCAAACATCGCTAACTACCGTTTTCCGGACCAAGACGTTCTCGCTGAGATTTTCCGAGGTCACTGGCGACCGCTGCCTTGGTGGGCCAACGGATTAAAGACCGAGCGGGCAGTACACTCCGACGTATGGGCAGATACTGAGGTCCGGTTGCTGCATTTCATGTAAGTGATCATGTTGGGCTGCGCTGAGCTCTAGCCTCGCTAAACCCTGGATGGAGCGACCCGAGTCATCCAAGGCGATGAAGATGCTACCCGCTCTACCTCCCACTCCCACTTCCCCAGATACTCTCTTTCCGAAAACCTCGCGCACACTCCCGGCTGGATTTGTAGACGCGATCAAGCAATCCCCTCCGCAGGACAGCATTACGAATTACGATGTGGTACATGCATGGTGGTGGATTGTCTACGAGGATATGCTGGAGGAGATGAAGCGGAAGGGGGAAGAGAGTGGATGGCGAGAGGTTGACTCATTCGTCAAGCGGTAGTCGAGGTCAGACGTTCTGGATTTGCACTCTAAAGTCAGATGATTAGATGTCCCACCTACTAGCCTCGGAATAAAATACTGTTTAATATGACTTCGGCGTTTCATAACTTATGCATTTTTTCCGGTCTCGTGACATTCCGCGAGTCTAATTAAAGGAATTCGTCCGCACCCGCCTGTTCGCTCATCGATCGTTTGACATCTGGACAAACAGCAGCATCACGTCAACTCAGTTGTCCATCATGTCTGCTGAGCCTGCGGTGGACCTGAAAAACCCGGCCGAGACGGCTGATAAGCAGCGGGAGAAGGAGGAGGAGAAAGGCTTGGGGAATGACGCGTGGGTTTCGAACTGGGTCTGAGCATTTTGAACGCTAGGCTGACGGCTCAACCATAGATTGACAAAGTATACATCAGCAGGTCAGGTACTTGGCGAAATACTCAAGAAGCTGGTTCCCCAAGTGACGGTCGGCAAGAATGTACTGGATCTCTGTATCGAGTCCGTCCTATCCTTTGGAATGGATGATGGAAAGCTTACACCCGAACCAGGGGAGACAAGCTCATCAACGATGCAGTCGCATCTCTGTGGAACAAGGCCAAGAACGGGGTCAAGATTAGCAAAGGTACGTTGGTCCTAAAATACTTGTGGTGATGAATATATCTACAATATAGGCCTCGCATTTCCCACTGCCATCTCAATCAATAACGTAGTTTCTCACTTCTCGCCCCTACCGTCCGATCCCGAAGTGACCCTGAAGGAAAACGATTTGGTCAAGGTCATGCTTGGTGTGCAGCTCGATGGTTTCGCCGTCACTCATGCCGAAACAATCCATCTTTCCCCCAAAAGCGACGGACTCGCTGCAGATGTCGTCCGCGCAGCCTATGAGGCTGCTCAACTTGCCATGCGAACTGTCAAGGTGGGCGCGAAGAATTGGGATGTCACCGAGATAGTGGAGAAGGTCGCAAAGGAGTACGGTTGCAGTGGAGTAGAGGGCATGTTGAGCTGCCAGCACGAGAGGAATGTCACGGACGGAAAGAAGAGGATCTTGCTTAATCCGACACCGGAGCTGAGACGGGAGCATGAGTCATGTACGTTTGACGAAGGGGAGGTATACGGAGTGGACATCTTGATTGTCACGGGGACCGATGGCAAGGTATGTATGATCCCGACAACGCGTACTAGGCTGACCGTGCCCAGGCCAAACCAGATCCTTCTCGAACATCCATATACAAACGTTCCTCCGACATCAACTACCAGCTGAAGATGAAGACATCGCGCGCCGTGTTTTCCGAAATTCAGAAGAAAGCCGGCGCTTTCCCCTTCACCCTCCGAGCACTGGATGACGAGAAAAGGGCGCGGATGGGTGTGCAGGAGGCGGTGACGCATGGTGAGTCTGCTGGAGATTGTTATAGCTGAGAGTACAGGCTTGGTGAAACCGTATGACATCGTTCAGACCGGACCGGGAACACTGGTCGCCGAGTTCTTCTTCACCCGTAAGTCTTGAAGCATCGAGTAATACTGATCTTCTAGTCGCTCTCCTACCCGCCGGACCGCTCTTATTATCTCCTGCTCCTTTGTGGTACTCTGGGTAAGTCCTCAGCTTTCTAGCGGAACGCCAGGCTCATCGCTCCTTAGCGACAAAGTGGCCTCATCAAAATCGCTCCAAGACGAAGAGCTCAAAACACTTCTCACTCAGCCCCTGCGGGCGCCAAAGAAGAAGAAGGCGAAGACGGCTGGGCAGAATGGCGAGGCAACAGAGGAGACCAAGGCATGAAAAACAGCGGACGTTCGCTGCCAACTACGCATTCACGGTTGAAACACGTATACGTCCATTACATCGGTGCCTGAAAGGCAGTGCGATCTTTGGGATTTCTGCCGTTTCCAACGATGCAGTCCTTTGATTGTTTTCGCTGTTGAAACTGTAAAGTTTTACTCAGTTGCCATCAGTCCTCGAGAAGACACGATGAGTCCTCTCAACAAAGAGATCCATCTCGCCGTTCTGATTCATGGTCTATGGGGTGAGACAGTTTGGTCTCGAAGTGTTGTTTCCCGCTAAGGGTGGTATGCAGGCTCTCCCGCGAACCTACGAGCGGCCAAGGAGGAGCTTGAGATTACATGGAAGAGAGGCAAACCATCTGAGAAAAGCACGACTGTGACTGGACCTCAAGAGGATCCCACCATCACTACCTTAATCGACGATGGGAGTCGCGAAGAGCTAGTCGTGATGATCGGCGGAGGGATGACGTCGCAATTGGCATATGACGGTATCGACGTCTGTGCGAGTAGAGTTTTGATGGAGGTCAGTGCAGTAGATATCAGAGATGAGATCTCATGGCTCGGAAGGTGGATGACAGGATACCGAAATTCGAGGAAAATGGGAGCAGGGTTACCCGGTTCAGCGTGGTTAGCAGGTTATCTCCTTCGCAGTAGTTTGCCGACATCTGACAGACCGGTTACTCCCTTGGCGGTCGTGCGTATTGCCTTTTCAAGCTCCTACTGCACTGAACACTGAGCCCAAAGTGATCGCTCGATACCTCATTGGCATGCTTCATTCCCGAACTCCCTCGTTTTTCGACAAATATCGACCTTTCACATTCTCGACTCTGGCGACACCAGTGGGTTCTGCGTAAGAAGTCCGCTGACGGGTAGCATCTCGGCGTTCCCTGCTATAGTAGGCTCAAAGCGATCCGACCGATGCTGATCTCCTCAGCTACGCTCATGTCGCCAATTGTTTCTTGGGCGGGCCGCAACCTGCTCTCAAGATCAGGCGAACAGCTGTATGTAGCGGATCGATACTCGGAAGCCGACCCAAGACCTATACTGGAGATCATGGCCGATCCAGGTGAGTTCTTCAGTCGGGTCTCCCGCTGAAGTCAGACCTCGTCTTCATGCAGGCTTTGAGAGTGTTTCAAACAGTGCAAATCTTCGCCAATGGGTAAGGCGAGGGTATAAACTGGGAGCTAATGAAACAGGGTCAATGACCGAACCGTTCCTTACCCTTCGGCCGCCATCGAGACTGCGGATCCGTTTGAGGAATGGGATCAGAAGGGGCTCGAAGTCGACGCGGACGAAAGTGGTATCGTGCAATCATGGTCATGGTCCGACGCAGCGGCCCCTGTTGAACCGGTGAAGACAAAGAAGCAATCTTGGTGGAGAGCCTTGGGTAAGATACCACCGATCGCTCGGGTACGGCGCTATAAGTTCCCTCTCAACTGTGTGAGCAAGAAATGCGAGAGGTTAGCACTGACTTGTCAGATCATGCTGTTGCTCTTACCGATCCTGGTCCCTTTGCTTTTCACGGTGATGTACGGGCGCCCTCATGAAAAGCTTTCTCATGCTGATCCTCACAGCATGTCTCGTATCATCTTCGACACCCAAGTTTCGTGAGTTCTGCTTTTGCGCTTGACGCTGATAGCAGGAAACGGCGATTACAAGCTCTCGCTCGGACGCCTGATTTTGACCCCAAAATTCGCAGCGAATCACCACCATCCTTCGCCACCTCCACCTCGGGCCTACCAGTACTCAATCTGGGCGATGACATCAGAAGGGCAGATCGAGACCTTGAGGCTGAGCTTACGACGCTGGATCCGACCGAGTCAACACCTTTCGCCCTACGATCAACAATACCGGAGCCGATGCAAGGGTCCTCGAAAGTTCGGCTCATTGATAGCCAACTAAGAATGGCTTCGTGGCTGAATGAGTTGCCCATCAAGAAATACGTGACGTTTTTTCCTGAGGTGGCCAACGCACATGCGACTGTTGTCGTTAGGTGAGTGTGGCGATGTTCCTTACGCTGATATAGAAGAGATCCAACCGGATACCCAGCCCACGACCGAGGCCGAGGGGTTTTGCAAACATGGGCAAACGGGGTCTTATCGAGATGACTGATTGGTGATTATCAAGTAACATCATATATACAAGCGGATTACATACAGGGGCAAAATCATGGACAAGAAGAAAGCCTCGCAAGCACAAACCAAGCGCTACAGCATCAAAAATCGTACACCAAAAAACTACTCGTAAGCCGCCGAAATCCTCACCTCACAGATGTCGATAGGTTCGAGAGCGCTTCGCTCGTGCTTCCATCACTACTGATATCAACCCATGATTTTTCCACGCGAAGGAGACTGACTCAGCCTCTTCGACTCAGCAGTGAGGTCACTTGAGGACGTCAAGCAGGGCTGATCCAAGATCCTGCCGAGTGCTACGCTGTTTCAGCGCACATCCCCCTCGGGCAACATACTTCTAATCGGAGTAGCAGGATTATCGGCTTTCCGAGACGAGCACTGATGAGCTGATTTACTTTCGAGCTTGTTTATAGTCTCTTTGATCTTCCCGCCGATTGGTCGAAGGTTATGCTTAGGCGGCACCGGCTCCGTGATCTGGTCGGCTGCTTTTGGCGTCAACGTGGGAGGCCAAGCTGTTCTGAGTGGCTCGAAGCTGCGACCCGACGGGAAGAAGCGCGTTTCTCTGGAGTTCCCCAGTTTAACATCCAGGTCGTAAGATGCTGGATTTGACCTGCGATCATCCTTCGACTTGATTGTCCTGCCTGCAGGAGGAAGAGGTACAATATCGGACGCCGTCGAGTTTCGTGGGTGTGATTGTAGGGTTGAGACATCTCCCTCTGCACAGACCGGCAGATTGTCCAGCTCTTTCAGGTTCTGGCCATTGACGACTACCGAAGGCGACTCCTGGAAGAAGCTGAGACCCTTTGTGCTAATATCCTGCCCAATGAGGATCGTCGTTCGAGCCGGAGAACCGCGCAAGCGGATTGTGTGAATCTCCTGGTGCCGACTGGCCACATCCGAATCCCTCAGGGAATCCTCCTCTACTACTGAATCGCTGACCGAGGTGCCAGAGGAGGTGGATCCTCCGAGGCGTCCAAAGAGTTCCTCGAATTGAGTGTCGAGGTCCAGAGCTGAGGATCGTCGGGGGGTATCGTATGCGAGAGAGACGTGGGCCACGTCATCATATCGGACCACAGCGACTCCAGAATCGCCAGTAGTCAAGACCTCGCCTTTTGATGAGGTACCTCCTATACCGTCCTCTTTTTCCTGGTATATAATCAGCCCCTACCGAACATATCTGGCTGCGTCTCACCTGATTGGTTCCATGATCTACATGCGCTTTGAACCAGACTCCTTCTTCGAGTGACCTGTCATCGTCAACCACCGGCTCGGAGAGGATTGGTGGCGGCTTCCTCTTCGCCGCTTGCCGACCTGAAACAGGCAGTGGAGGTAAAGGACGGTCGCACAATACTTGCAATCCTTTCCGGGTTTCCTCTGAGTGCGACATAGACGAAATCGCAGATGTATATGATGGAGGAGTCGAGGGCAGGGAGCCACCTACAATCGCGCTGTCCATCGGTGAGTTCCGGAACAGATCATCCATGACTCGGTCGCCTTGGGCTGAAACTTGGCGGATGATGTGAGGTGTAGATGGGAAGGGGTGGTCGAGGTTTAAGGAGGTGGGTCGAGAATCAGGTCCCGACGATCGAGGTAGTGATGCCCGCCCAGGGTCGATTACAATGCTCGATGGTCGGGAAACACAATCCGCGTCGGGAACGAAGTGCGCCTGCCTTGACCGCGAGGATGCTATCTTCCTCCTGCTGACTCGTTCTCGGGTGGATATTGGCGCCGTGCTCGGTCGACATTGATATTCTGCGGACACCTTGCGAAAGTTTCCAATCTGGTTTCGAGACAGCTTGAGCCGCAAAGGCGGGTCGTTTGAGGCTGAGAAGGCCTCTTCGAGGGTCGGTATCACAGGTCGATTCTCGTGTAGCGAGTTCAACCTGCGTTTCGGGGAAAGGGAGGGTGAGGAGATTTCTAGGGAAGGAGAAGGAACAGACTGTGCAGACTGTAGTCGGTATTTAAGAATGTCATCGTTAGAACGGTGACGAAGGCCTAGGATACACTTCAGCTTAGTCCTCGTATGAGAATTTAAACATACCGCTGTCTAGAGGCCCTGACGAGTAGCCCAATCCCTCACTTTCGGTCATGAGCCGCTTGATGTCGACCAGCTCCTCGTGACACCCCCTGATTTTCACGTCCAAGGTCGATGTCCCGCTGCCCTCCGAAAGATTGCTCATCCTGCTGGTATCCTGCCTGATCCCATCCGCAAAGGATACCGTCTGTGACTGCTTTCCGGTAGTCGGCTCGCCAAGCACGACTGAAAGATGGCTAGAGGATACGTTTCGGTGGCTATTTCGAGGTAAGGAGAGGATCTTGGCGACAGCTTTCGAGGCGGAACATTTACGGGTGAAGAGGTTCTCGATACCGTGAGACTGGGTAAGGGGTTCGGTAGGCTTAGAGTGGCGATCGGAAGAGTTGAGAAGATCGGAGGATGGAGAGGGTCCGAGTAGAGTCATGGTAAAGGACTAGGATACGGCTGGATTAGGGTGTAGAAGCTAAACGGAACAGGAGAAATAGGTTGATCTAGCTTGGTGTTAGGATTCGTGAACAAAGTGAGACATGGGAGTGGGAGAAAAATCAGTCTCGTAAGCGGAGAAGTGGAGGGTCCACGTGGTACAAGTGAGACGTGGCCCATCGGTCCACCTTATTACTAGGAGTCTGTGTCCCCATCGAGGACTTATCTGAAAGAGCATTACGTGATTCTGATGACTCAGTCCGAGCTGGCAGAACACTGGAGATAGATCCTTACTCGTGCATGGTGGGCTCCGATCATGCCCCTCACCTCGGCGTTACGACCCATCGTTCAGCCATCCCTTCGTGCCCGATCGCATACCTTCATCCAGCATCGCCATGCCCAAACCGCCTTCAAAGCGGAATTAGAAGATGACAACCACGGATCGGCATCTCACTCTCATCATCACCGTGTTCAGTCACATTCACACCCCATCAAGGGCAAGCAGCGAGCCGACCCTTTTGCCCAGCAATACCGATTTCCTGTAAACGGCAGGGATGGCGGAGCTCCTGACCCATTCGAAGTGCTTGGAGTAGACAAGTCGGCCAGCGATAAGGAGGTCAAGCAACATTGTAAATAATAAACACCCAGCGGAGAGTTGTTCTAAATGTGTGCTAGACTACCGCCTCGCCCTCATGCTACATCCGGATTCAGCTCATCCCTCATCCTCCCCACAAAACTTCGCAACCCTTCATCGAGCATACACCTTACTCTCGCAACCATCATCACGCTCAAGTTACCTTCATACTGGACGAGGATGGTCCACCCCAACCCAATCTGCCTCCGACGTATTAGATGCGAATCTACGAGCGGAAGTATTACGACGTGGTCGAGCGGGTGCTGGCTTTCGGTCGAGCGATGCTGGACGAGGCGCATGGGGAGGGTATAGCGGAGGGGATCACTGGCGGGCGTATGGTGATGCGGGATTTCATGGGGATGTCACGACGGAGCCGACTTATATGACACATCCTCGCTTCTTCGGCGTCTTGATGGTGGTTGTCAGTTGATCCCTCGCGATACCCCCCTTTGTGCTAATCAGTCATAGCTTGGAGCTGGAGCATGGGTACAATACCATCGAATCGATATGGTTGCGGAGACTCGGCGCGAGATGCTCGACCAGTCACATCTGAAGCAGGTGGCCTTTTCTGTCGTGTGTCTCTGAGCTGACCCTTGCAGCGCATCACACGCCTTGGCAGCGGCAAGGAAGGAGGCATCATTGCACGGTCACGAGAGACGAGAACAGATCCGACGGAAGATCCACGAGGCGAAGGTACTGAAGGAGGTTGAGAAGCAAGAGCAAGAGGTTCAACCATGACAGAGGAGTGAACATTTTCGCTAAGCTTGGACAAGCTGTTGTAATGCATCTAATGTTATTCCCAAAGCGATACATTCATGGTGTGTTGAGGTAGACAGCTATGCTGACCAGAATGCTGACCAGAATGCTAAGGAGGAGAGCGCCAACCCCATCAATCGGTACGGTCCGTACTTTGTCTCCAGACACGGAAGATGCGAATCCAAGGCCGTAAGGCGTACAGGGTGTTCTGGATCGCCTCAGCATTTTCCCTTGTCGAGAAACTATCTCACCCGTGAGGCTTTGCAGTGATAGGTGTAGGTATCCATCCTAGCATGGGTGAGATTCATTCTGCTGTATTTTAGGACACACCATAGGTGATTCCCGTCTGCATCGACCAATCTGCGGCTTGCTCCGTTTTCCATGTCCACATGACATAGCTGAGAAGTGGAACAGGGATCGAGGCTGATCAGCGGATGAAATACGTTTCGCTCATTGCCTCACCCAGACTGCGAGTTATCAGTCGGAGGTTTCTCACAACACTCACAGCTTGCTCGTAAACCCAGGTCTGCGTCTCGAATGATCTAGCAAGATGATCGATATATTCTGCGTCAAACCCGCTCGGCGTGCTTCCCGTCTTTCCGGTGCAATCGCCACGGTATTGTAGCCTTCCGTAAGCTGCGAGTGCGACCGCAGACATACGGAGCAGTCCCATTGAGCGTATTGTCGTATCGGGATCCAGCACCTCGCCCGTTCAACCAATATGCACAATCAGTATTAGCAGCTGCTTGTCAGCTAAATCTAACTTACACGTCCTCACCAGTAAATTCTCCGACGATGGTCCAATGATTTTGGTTAGCCGTCTGGAGATAGCTTGTCTGATTGCATGACCACTGGAGGTTGGCAGTGTATCCGAGAGAAATCAGGTCCAGATCGAACCTATCGTTAGCTTGAACACAGGGTGGGCGACATACATGGAGTAGATGTGCTGCGCATCAGCACTCTTCTACACCCTACACTTACTGTGTCCAGCGCGACATTCTCGTACTCCGGCGCAAGCATGAAATTCTGCCAGGCTTGTAACCCCTGGAAGGCCTCATCTATCGCTACGACCAATGTCGACTGCTGCGATGCCGTTCGAACCGCTCCATACGCGGACAAGTAGAAGGATTGCAGGACACTGAGTTCGGCAGGGGTATATGGGAACGGCTCGTTGATGAGCTCGACGCTGAGAACGGCATCGCCATAGCTGGATTGAGTGAACTCGGTCGTCAGGGTTTGGAGGGCGGTGACGGTTCTGTCGACATTGGTAATGTTGGTGAACCATTGGCGCGTCCCGCGAAGACCACTGATCATCAGTGAAGTTCGCGTTGGATGACTCACGAGTTGTCGAAGCCGTTCTGGGATCCAGGTGCACCATGTAGATCGATCATCACCTGATGTGAGCGAAGACGAAAAGCTCTGACTCACCTTCAAGTTAAGGCTCTGCGCCCAATTCACGGCGAGTTTGAGATAATCGTATGCTCCTCAAGATCATCTCAGCGGCTGGCAGACTCACTTCAAGATCACTCACCGACGAGGTAAGGCTCTCCGTTTTCCAGAGGTATGACCGACCAGACTGTCCTCAGTGACCTCCTTGAAAAGCACTCACATCCAATCTGTACCCGGATCGTGTTTAGCCCAATCGCAGCTATACTACTCGGTCAGCTGTATTCGATACCATACGCTCACTTCTGCAGCTCATCATACTGAAACCATGTGTTCCAATGATTCCGAATCTCCCCTTGTGAATCGTTCTGCGTCGACATGTACTGGCCGTACGTCCATTCGTCGAAGACCCAGTCGGGCTTGTCGGAGAATATCGAAGGGGTGATCCAAGGCTAGGTATTAGTTGCATGGTGGAGTGGACAGCCCACCTCCAGTACGAGCCTGAACAAAGTCAGATCATCTGTCGAGCTTCACCTCACTCACCATCCTCCAATATTGACTCCCCTCATCGGACCACCACCCCATGAAAAGCCCGGCGCCAAAGTTGCGTTTCCCGATCTCGCCAAGGGAAACGATGCTTGGCTTCTTCGGGCCGGAAAAGCTCTCCCTCGACTACATAGGATCAGAGCGAGGATCAAGCAGTCTATCACAAGCTTCATCCGAATGGGATAATGAAGTCGACCACGGTGAGTGAAAACCACTTAAAGATCGAGCTAGGCGCGAAGAAGACAAAGAAGAGATCGAGGTGCGCTATTTCCAGACTTCTGATCAGTTGGGCGAAAGGGGGACAATCAGATCGGCGCCAGATTCATAGGGAGGAAGTTCCGACTTGAGGCGAGACAGAAGAAACGGCTTGCATGACGTAGATGTCATAGTCACAATGAACTAGTGAAGTGACGGAAAACCTGGGGTAGCAGACAATTGAGTAAATTCAAAAAGGACAAAGTTTCCAATTGGGCCTCTTGTGTCCACGTGGTCAAAGCTCTTTTAACTTTTTTCATCTCGTACAGCTGGTCATCATCGTATGTCATAACAAAATTACAGTATACACCAGTACAGCAGTCTCTATAAAAATATCCGCGCTCAACATACCGCTTTATGCTCCGTGTCCGTTCGCTGTCTGATCCTCGTTTATTTCCGCATTCTCCCTCTCCTCCTTGCTCTTCTCACCGGGTATCAACCCTTTCAATGTCTCCTTCGGTGCCTCCAACATCGCCACACCTGTCTCCGCCTTGCCCCTCTTACCCTTCCCCTGTGCCCTCTGCGCCAAGTACCCCTCATCTGAGCTGGATATACTGCCCGAATCCGACGCTTGCCCGTATACTCTTTCCTCTCCTTCTTTATGCTTCGCCTTCTTCTGATCCTCCTTGATCTTGTCGAGACCCTTGTCGGTAGAGCTTTTCGTGAGGATGTGAAGGCCAGGGAAGTTACGTTCAAGGAAATCATGGAAGACAGGGAGAAGATCCTCTTTAGGCCGGTAGGTTCCGCTATCGTTGTCGATGACCAGTTCGTAATGTTTAGGATCTTTGGGCGGCGCATCATTCGGAGGAGCATCAGGGAGATCGTGGAGAGGATGAGTTCGCCGATCGGGACTTTCGGCGTCCTCATTTGGATGGGCCAGCCGTCGAATCAAAAATTCGCCGCTCCAAGCGATGTAGATCTGCTATGAGCGCGACTCCACAGGTATTGACTCACATTGACACCCGAGTGCATGGTGTGCTTGCTCAGCATATCGATTTCGAAATCTTTGCCAGTCTCGGTAAACCGAAAGAGACCATCGAGTGTAATGACGTAGGTGAATATCCGACCTGCTTGATCGAAATGAGCCATCTCCAGGAATCTAAGCGTCATCTCTCGTCCAGGTCCTTCCGGAAGTTCACCATACTGCGTCCGACGATTGAAGTTGTATATCCGCTCGTGTTGATGATGTAATACGTCGTGTAGGATGACACCCCGAGGTCCCTTGTCCTGGAACATACCGCCGACAAACTTTTTGAAGTCGACGTACCGATGATACAGCTCGTTCGGTACCGGTCCTCGTAATTGAAGCTGATTGGCTTGGAAACTACAAGTCAGCTCCGTCCTCTGTGAGCGACTCACTCGGCCTTCTCCACGCCTCCTCCTTCACTAGCCTTTGTACCCGCTAACCGGCCGATGATAGGCGAATAGTGGATCCACCAGAAGTTGTTGATTGTGAAAACCTTCCCGGTCTCCTCCTTTGTCCGACCTAGCACCTCCATCGAGATCACTAGCTGCGCATGCAGCTTTCGTCCCGGATGCACCAAATTTGAGCACCATCGCAGTGTATACGCCCGCAAGTTCGCACCCGTCTTCTTCACCTTGATATCCGCTTCTCTCATCCCTTTCCAATTGTCATCAATCCTCCCAGTCTCGACTTCAATCCTCCCAAGCCGATCATCGTGATCATCTGCATCCTCATCGTATAGTCGGGCCTTCAACTTGAATCCAGATTGCGGTATCCCAGCTACCACCCACTTTGCGTTCCATTCGGGTTCCAAGCTCCGGTAGATCGTTCTCGTCCGGAAACGTACTGGTGGATCTTCTGTATGGCGGGCTGGGAGGGATGTGTTGATCTGTGCGAGGACGTAAGGGTCACTGGACCTATCGCCGTAATCGGATATGGGGATATTATAGGCGCGATGAAAAGTGATCTGGGCGGTGTATGTGGGATCTTGAGCCGGGTGAAGGGGGGTGTCGTCGTGCCCACCTGGGGGCTGCTTCTCCGAAGACATGTCGTAGTAATACTGGGATGCGGCTCGGGATCAGGTAAAGATAGGAAAGAAGTTAGATGAGATGAGTTGACCTGAAAGGGATGTTACGGTTGCAAGCGCAACAAGTGCCTGCTCCGCAACAGACATGACATCAGCTTTTCCTTTCTGTAGTATAACCGGACACACATCGTTCTCAAACTAGGCGCCTCAAGCTCAGATTAGAAGCTCATAAATCTTTTTGGGTTACAAAGATCCCAACTGCATGCACATGAATGATAGCCATCGGGACACTATCGTCCATGTATGGACATCACAGGTAGGGTGCAGTCATCTGCGCTTGAGATTGTTGGTCAGTTTGTTGTCCGGAGCTGCTGTACCGACTACCGAATGCCGACCGGAGCAGCGATCTAAGCAGCTACGAGACGAAAGCCCTGCCTCGACAGGCAGATGGCTGCCTGTTGCAACCAATATCTCTAGATATTTTAGCTCTTTATTCCCGTCTCAAGCAGCGCGAAGCCCCAAGCCCTTACGTAACTGTCTTTCGAAACCCCATTAACGAACTCCGTCCGAGACCACGAGCAATTTCACCTGAATCATTTCCTTCCATTCCGAATAATTCTCATCTCGTCAGCTTACGAATTCAACTGAGCGGAAAGCCCGCTCGTACGGCTTCTAGCGATCATCGCCTTTCTCCTCCTTCTGTCGGCACGATGAACGCGGCTGAGCTACTGAATAACTCGCTCTCGTCTGGTAGGTGATCCCCTTGCATTGCAGGTCAAACATCAGCAATGGATCCCTTGTATCATAGTGATCACTGATACCCTCGTCACATAGACGCCGACACTCGAGAGTCCGCGACGCGTCAGCTCGAGGCGGCTGCGAGGGATAATTTCGTACGTTTCGCGCCTAAACGCGCAGGAATGCAACGTTGACGAGAACCGAATCTTGTGCCTTCCCCTTCGATGTCCGCCTTGATCTCGCTATTCGTTGCTTGGTCATCGCAGCATGGCTACCTACATACCCTTGCTGCGGAGCTGGCCAGCGAGCAGAGCCCAGTGCATATACGACGAGGGGCTGGTCTTGCTTTTAAGAACGCTCTTGCAGCTCGGGTGTGTTCTGTGGGTATTCCAACTTCCGTTCTGACGACCTGTAGGATCAAATCAATCAACCCGCCCTTACCCAACGCTGGCTCACCCTTCCCGACGACGCCACCACCCCGCTGAAACAATCCTTACTATCCACCCTAGGCTCGCCCAACGCTTCCATCGGAGGCGTCGCCGCCCAATGTGTTTCCGCAGCTGCCGCTATCGAATTACCCGCAGAGAAGTGGCCGGAGCTCATTCCATCGCTGCTCGAATTCGTCGGACATCAGGACAATACCGTTCTTAGGGTGAATACTTTACAGGCGGTGGGATATGTCTGTGAGGTCATTGTGAGTGGATGTTGCGATGTACTGAGCAGTCTGACCTTCATCAGAGTCCGGAGATTCTGTCAGCGAGGTCGAACGAGATCCTCACCGCAGTGGTGCAGGGTGCGAGGAAAGAGGAGCCGAGCATGGAGGTGCAGGGCGCAGCGATTCATGCGCTGTACAACTCGTTGGAGTTTATCCGGGACAACTTTGAGCGAGAAGTAAGTCCAAAGTTTCATCTCCCGCTGACCTCCAGGGCGAACGGAACTATATCATGCAAGTGGTCTGTGAAGCGACTCAGAGCCAGTCTGTCACCGTGCAAGTCGGCGCTTTCGAATGCCTTGTCCGGATAATGAGTCTGTACTACGAGAAGATGGATTTCTACATGGAGCGTGCTTTGTTCGGGGTGAGTGACCATTTCTCGATTTTGCTGACGAGCAGTTGACAATCATGGGGATGCGACATCCGGAAGAGCCTGTTGCGTTACAGGCTATTGAGTTTTGGAGTACGGTGTCTGAGGAGGAGATCGAGCTCGGGGTAGAGGCACAAGAGGTGAGTTTGCGACGCGGTTTTCAGCTGATGTTAGGCCATGACATACGGCGAAACACCGGTGACCGATTCTCGTAACTTCGCAAAGATGGCACTGGCCGAAATCCTTCCTGTTCTTCTCGACTTATTATCTCAGCAAAGTGAGGATGATGACGATGACGACTGGACGAAGTCGATGGCGGCGGCGGCATGCCTGGAGCTTTTGGCGCGGACCGTGGGCGACGACATTGTCCAGCCGGTCGTCCCTTTCGTCGAACACGGCATCACGCAGAGCGAATGGCAGCGACGGGAAGCGGCTGTCATGGCATTCGGCTCAATCCTCGATGGCCCGGAACCGTCCACCCTCGCACCTCTCGTCACGCAAGCTCTCGGTGCATTGATCAGTATGATGCATAGTGATCCCAGCATACAGGTCCGCGATACAGTGGCCTGGACACTCAGCAAGATTACCGAAGTCATGCTGGAGGTGATCGACCCAAGTATGCATCTCGAAAATCTCGTGACAGCGCTGGTGCGCGGTCTCAGCGCATCGCCTCGGATCATCAACAGCTGTTGCTCGGCTTTGAATAATCTCGTATCTCAGCTCTCGCAACCGCCCGAACTCCTCGGTGATGAGCTACCAACCTCGCCGATGTCGCAATATTATTCCGGGATACTCAAAACGCTTATGCCAGTCTCCGAAAGGCCAAACAATGACTCGAACAGCCGGAGTGCAGCATACCAAACAATCGCTACTTTCATCGCATCATCGGCCAACGACACATTACCGGTTGTCCAAGACGTCGCAGTCACCATGCTTGGTCGACAAGAAGCTCTCATGTCGATGCACAGCCAACTCGTGGGGATTGACGACCGCAACAACTTCAACGACTTGCAGATCAACCTATGCGTCGTTTTGCAGAGTGTCATCCACAAATCTGCGCCAATGATCACTCCTTTCGCCGACCGTATCATGACCAATCTGCTACACCTCATCTCGACATCTGGCAAAAGCTCAGGTGTCCTCGAGGACGCTTTCGCGACGGTCGGAGCTCTCGCTGGTGCACTCGAAGCAGGCTTCAACAAGTACATGGAGACCTTCTCGCATTTGCTCTTTGTCGCGCTCAGATCGTATGAGGACTGGCAGGTCGGCCTTGCGGCAGTATACGTTGTCAGCGATATTTCACGCGCTATTAACGAAGCCACAACACCGTACGCCGAGCGCATCATGGTCGGTCTGATCGACATCTTACGGAGCCCTATTATCCATCGTCAGGTTAAGCCGAATGCGATCACCGCTATCGGCGAGGTCGCCCTTGCTGTCGGTTCGGGCTTTGTCCCCTACCTGCAAACCACGATGGATATCCTCAGTCAAGCAGGGGCGACTGCCGCGTCCACAAACGATCTGGCGATGATAGAGTTCGTCTGGCAAATGCGCGAGGCGATTGTCGATGCTTTCATCGGGATCATGAATGGGCTGAAGACTTCGGATGGTAAGTTGAGATCATGGGTCTCGCTGATGATAGCCGCTCCTTTCCAACCTTACGTCGGCGGCATCATGAGCTTCCTTTCCGGCTGCTGGTACGACGACGATCGGACCGACCAGTTTTCTGTTTCCACTCTTGGGCTCATTGGCGATTTTGGCGATACCTACAAGACAGCTGTTCGGGATCAGCTGATGCAGGAGTGGGTCCAGTCCGCAATTGCATATGGACGGCAACGCGGCGCGTCGAAGCAGGCGCGCACAAATGCTGCATACGCGCAGAAAGTGAGTCGTCTACTTCTTTTGGTGCTGACATCTTTCCAGGCGATCAAAGACCTTTCGAAATAATACTTCCCGTCCAGTCCACCGTTTCACTGTATACTTTTCCCATCGGTTTCTTAGCATCGCATCATCATCATCGGAGGCCGCGCTCTGTCGTCCAAGGATGTCATCGTCGCCATGGTTACACATTGCATAGGCTCACGTAGAGTTTGCATCACATCGTCTCCCCCGTCATAGTATTCCCGATCGTTTTCGCCTTATGGGTTTGTATTTAGCTATATACCCAGGTCTTAATGCCCATAGAGACGAGATGAATGCATCAGATCCAACAATTTGAAAATGTCTTCGCTCACGTTGTGCCTGAGGACTGATTGTCGTTAAGGTGACGAGATAGCTGATGATGGTCGTCAAGGCTTTTTGAGGAGGTCTGTCGGGCCTATATTAACCTACACTTTCCTTCCAATCGTTACTTCCAGACCTCTCTTCCAGACTCCAAGGCATTCGCGACACAACCATGCCATCCGATATAAAGCGATCCCACTCCGAATCCTCCGACAGCCCTTCGACCTCTCCGTCGAGGAGTCCCAAGACGAGAAGCACGACCGCGGCGAAGACACGTATCCCTTCCGCGGCGAAGACCGCCATGGCTGAACACATCATCAACAAAGGTCTCCTTGCCGCCGACATCGATGAGCTCGCTCGTCTCGTGAGTCGTCATACTCGAGAAATTCCAGTGACTTGGCTGGCGAAGTGAACTTTAGACTGGATTAAGCAAGCAGCAGATCAAATCGCAGCTCGTGGCGAATGGGCAGAATTTGAGGAAGCAGTTGTTAGAGATAGCGAAAGCGATGTCGTGAGGAGTTGTCAGGGGGAATGAGAGGGTCATGAGGATTAGGGACGAGTCCATAGGAATCAATGCGATTTAAGTGACGCGGATGGTCTGAGCAATGGAATCTGGGACTAATCGGTCAAAGAGCATCGGCGTTACGGGCAAGTCACTATCAGAGTAACGTGGATGTCATTAATGCATGGTATCTCACAATGCTGGATGTCCAAATATCAACCATGGCAGAGAAATCAGTCTAATCCTTCTCCTCGTCCGGCTCGTCGCGCTTCTTCTTGCCTGATTGCAGTAGACGGGTGGTAGTACCTGACAGACCTTTTTCTCGTCGCCTAAAGCATCATTATCAGCCAAACACAACGGAGCTAAACACGCGAGACTAACCGCTTGACGTCCCACTACGCGATGATCGACTCATCAGTCAATTGTTTCGAACACTGTGGACCACTCACATTATGCACCCTCGCAAAGTTCACCTCCATAACTGTGACCTGTTCCCTCAACCACTCCAGATCTTCTCCCGTCTCCTCCAAGCTCTTCTTCGCTGCCACCAGCTTACTCGTCAACAGTTCCACCGCTTCTTGCAACGGGTATAACAGCATTGTATTTGCCTAGTCTATGTTAGCTCCGTCACAAAGGTCTATCCTACTCACACCTAGCCACAATCCCACTTCTCCCGTCTCATGTATCTCCGCCTCAGCATAAAGCGTATCGTTCAACTCGAAAAGCGTCTTCAGTGGTCCTTCCTCCTTTGTCTCTTCATCATCCAGGTCATCCAGCTCATCGTCCTCGTCCTTTTCTTCTTCCACGACCTCGCCTGAGACCTTCCGTCTTCGTAATTGAAGGTAGTTGACCACACTCAAGGTTTGCTCGATATCTGGGATTTTCGACAGAAGGGCTTTTCGTCGTTGTTGCAGGGATAATTCCATGTACCGGTATTTCCTGGTCGAATGAGACCAGTCTCTAGGTGGAGATGATGGGACACACGATGATGTCTCTTGAAACGTCTTCATCACTCCGTCTATCTCCGCATCTTTCCCTCCCACATATTCATCCACATTTGCCTGAATAAAATATTAGCTTGTTCTGATGAGCTGTTCCTAGGGACGTACAACAAATGGCGCTCTTGGTATACCTCGAGGATTCGTTTCCATCCGTGGTTTCGAGGAAGATGCGGTATTTGGTGTTGTCATTGTGAGATCTCGTTTACTTCCCAGTAGATATAGTAAGGACTGAATTGAGGCTTTTGGGAACGGTGAGACATGAAGAAGTTTTGCTTCCGCTGGACGGGCACGTGGCGAACGGTGAAATGCTGAAGTATTCTTCTTTTCCCGGCTAGAAGGGAATCCTTTCAGAAGCTCGTCAAGTCATTCTCGAAATCTATGACCTAAAGTATCATACTCAGTGCACTACTGACTGCGCACCGGATCGATGCCACATTCAGCGCTGATGCCGGTGCGGGTACGACGACTCGGCCCATCGCGTTCGCTCCGCATCATCAGCAGCGCCGATCCCTCCCTGACCTCCTTTTTTCCCGTCACACCGCATTGTCCCATTTCATCTCTCAGTGATCACAAGCATGTCACCTTCCGTCTCTCTTATCTCTTAATTAGGTCGAGGCATCGTCATGACCACACATGCGAAGCGACAATTACTGAACCCATCCCCATTCTCCCTCTCAGAACCTCTACCGAACCCTCAGATCCACTATACCCCCTTTCGAGTTTCGATACCTCCCGTCAGCCCGAGTCATCTCCTATTCCCTCAAACATTCACGACTCAGCCGAAGTCGGTCTCGATCGAGGTCTCCATCACCGCTCCCGACGATCTCACCGAGTCCGAGAAGAACGAGACGACATCAAGGCCGATGATGATCATGCGAGAGGAGAAGGATGAATGGGGATATCGCGTAGATTGTGGCTCAGGTGAGCAAGTTGCATGTTTTAATCGACTCATTCCCACTGATATTCTCAAAAGTAAATCAAAAGAAGAACGGGCATACGGTAGATAAGGGATTGAGCGACAAGGCCGAAGACAAGGTGGGCCTGCTCTTGGGACTTCGCTGGAACTGATCCCACAGGAGCCTCTTTAAGCCAAAGATCAAGCGGCATGGGGATAACGGTCATATCGACGTCATATCGTATCGATTCAAGAGCACCGTTCACGTTTTCCTCTCGTCCGATGCAGTCCTCTTACCCGACTACTTCTCCAGTACATGACCTGGGCAACTCCTAAAACATCGCTTCGCGCAGCCACAAAATTCGGTGACAAGTCCGAGGGACACCATCCTGAAATTGCACTGGTACAGGTCGATACTAGTACAACATGAGAAGTGTATTGTATTGTCACCGAGTTCAAAGTTCCCGCTTTGGAGGGGTCGGCGTTGCTGTTCCTGTCGAGACCGATGCCGCTTTATCCGAGAAGAAAGACTCCTCCACCTTGTCGAAAGCTTGCTCCAACACGTACTCCACCTGACATCAAGTCAGCAAAGCTACAGGCTTCCGGCGAACCCGCAGCTGGTATCGAGCCGAGGCGAGACTCACCGGATGATCAAATAGATATGGTAACGCCGGTACCAAGCTGATCCCAACCACCGTCGGACCCCATCGCTTCACCGTCATATTCGAGCTCTTGGCGAATTGTCTCCCCGCCTGCTTCACGGCCGTATGTATGGTGAATGCTGGTAATGCCATACTGGCTATACCCTGGAAGACGGATCTTTGCACCGCGACGAGACCTAGTCTAGTGGGTTCGGACATATTGGCGGCTTCGAGTGGGGTGGGACCGAGTTGAGAGGATTTGTAGGTGGTGAAAGAGACGTCGCCGATCAGATAAGCCCAGGAGATACCGTATGCAGCGGTGACTACGGATGGATGTGAGGTTTGTGCCTTTGTCAGAAGGATCTTGAATACGTACCGAGATAAGGGGGCACTACTGGTCGGAAGGCTTCACCGATGTCTGAGGCTGGGCGAGATGTCAGTTGAGCGATCTTGAGAGATAATTACCCACTATAAGCTGTGTAGCGAGAACCTGCTCGGGCCACATCTCGTATCCGTCGAAGGTAGGCAGCTAGGGAAGATCAGCTTCATTGAGCGAGAACAGGTTGGCTTACCATATCGCATGTTCGACTCGGTAGAATCGGCTGAGAGAAGATGTGAGTCAGCGACATGGTCACATTCATAAATTTCATGACAGGAATCAACGGCGAAGAGCACTGACCATTCTCGTCAACAAGGTCCTGGACCGTATTCTCAGCTGATTGCGTCATGGTCTTCGCCTCGCCCTCCGCTGATTTCTCAATAGCACTCATTGTAGGTGACTTGACGCATGTTGGCATGATGTAAATGGGGAGAAATACTAGGTAGGTTGAAACAAGGAGAACTGACCGGGTGGAGGACGTCAAAGCGAGCCGAGCGTTGCCATGCTACCCTTAACGCCGCGATTCTCCGACTCTTGGCTTTCCTGAAACAGCATGTCGGCTCAGGCACGGCTAGTTTGAGAGAGCGCGTCAGATGAGACGTCCTCCTTCCTCCTTTTGAAAGCTGGCCCGCAAAGGTGAGCCCTTGCACAACAACTGAATCTTCTACATCCTCCTCGACTCCTCATCTTCGACTCGGTCGTCAATCAATCTTTTATACCATTGCAAAACTCCCCGAGTGGCCAGCCTTTCTTTGAACCCGCCTCAATTGTCACTCGACACGTCAAACAATCTGCTTCCAACCCACCTGTTTCAACACGCGCTTTCGCTGTTAAAAAAATCTCACTCGGTTCGCAATCTGTATGTGTAGAGTGAACAGAAGGACTCATCATGAACCGTGAGTTCGTTTTGATCCCGGAAGGAAAGGACAACTTGTCAAGTTGAGTGATGTGCCATCACCAAGCTAGTTTGAGAGTGTCTGTCTCGCGTGAGGGGGCTTCAAAGGAGCCAGTCAAATCTTTTAGAACATTGTCACCTTCAATCCACCCCTTTCCCTTTCAATCCCGTCTTCCCCATCGTATCCTTCCCTTCCGACTGATTCTGGCTGTTGATTCGGTCGACTTCACCTCCGATGAGAAATTGCTAATCTTCGCTTTTCTCGCCACCTCTCCATCATCAACTCATCCTCCCCATCAACATGTCATTACTCAATACGACTCTCCCTCTCGATCCGACTTCCATCCTCTCATCAGCCCTCAGCGATGCGACAGAGTCCGCTAGTGCAGCCGCCTCGTCCGCCGTTCAATCCGTAGCTTCCCAAATATCCGCATCATCCGCATCACCATCTCCTTCCTCATCACCATCTCCTTCCTCATCACCATCTCCTTCCTCATCACCTACCCCATCTTCAGTCTCACCTTCGCCTTCGCCCTCTACTACTCCGTCGTTAACCTCTTCATCTGTGACAACTGCACCGTCCAGCAGTGAGGTGCAATCGAGTGCCGCGTCATCATCCCCTCAAAGCTCGGTCGTCGTGCAGAGTAGTGCTCAGCAACAGAGCTCGACATCAATCGCTCAATCTGATTCGCAGACCCAGTCGTGAGTGCCCAGAGAAGGTCGAGCTGATGGCAGGTCTACTGTTACCCCCGTCTCCTCTTCTGCAGCACCCCTTTCCTCCAATTCCCCCTCACAAACCGTATCATCCGCAGCAGCTACCTCCGCCGTAGCCACGACTCCTTCTACTACCGCTCCGGGAACCACCGCGACCACCGCTCTTTCCGTTACCACAACCGATGCTTCCGGTCACACCGTCACTACCGCACCATCCCTCATCACGCAGGCCGTGACGAGTACCAATGCGCAAGGACAGGTCTACACCGTCACTCAGATCGTCCACAACCCAACCGGCAGCTTATCCTCATCCTCTTCGGCCGCGAGTAGTGGTAGCTTCTTTAATAACACTGGCGCTGTCGCTGGTATATTTGTCGTCGTCGGTCTCGCCATCACCGCCGGTGTCATTGCATTCGTCTTCTTCATGTTGCGCCGACGCCGACGACAAAGGCTTGACCGAGATGTCGCCGCTGCTGCCGCCGCTGCCGCCGCTGCTGCACATCATTCCCGCTCAGCATTCGATGATGACGAGGAACAACCCACGATGACCCAATATGGTGGATACTATGCTGCAACGACACCTGGAATAGCAGTCCACAACCAACCTCAACCCCTTGCCGGGGGATACGACTACGAAGATCCAGCCGGCGGATATGATCCATACGCAGCCAACCTCGCAGCCGGGAACCGCACATCCACCGCTACTGCTCCCGGTCTAGCCGGCTTCGGAGCACAATCAGCTCAAGCAAACTATGCTCGACCTACAGCAGGCTACGACTCGCATGGATACGAAACCCTTGCACAAACCAACGCAGCTCCAGGCTATCCCGAGGCCAACGCTCAACCTGGATACTACTTCGACCCGAAACAGGCGTATGATTATTCCGAGGAGGATGTTTATGGCGGGTACGATGAGGAGCATCAACCGCCACGACATCGTCGATCGGGTAGTGAGGGAAGTGTGGCAGCGAGAGGTGGTGAGGATCGGAGCTTGAAGGTTACGAATGTTTAGGAGCCTAGAGCACCGGGTTGAGCGCGGACCTTTGGTTTAATACGCCTTGGCAAGTTTACAATGCGATGGGTTTGGGTCGCTCTCAGCGTTTTCACCTGACATGCAGCTACTGCATTGATCATCGGGGTGGAAGGAACCTCAAGGTGCCGCTGAATCGCCGCTCGACCATCTAAAGCAGTATTTGCATCCCACTCCGACAGATATTTCACAATCCTTGGGTGGTGACTGCTCTCTGCTTGATCATCCCCGAGTCGCGATAATGAAAGGCCTCCGAGATCCAACTTCCCAGACTCAGATCAGCTTCTCAACCCTTGCCCGGAAACGAACTATAAGTATCCCGTCAGAGTTTTCGTTTCGTCTCGTTATGAGGTCACTACTTTCACATCGGAATGATTGACCTAGCTCGCTCCAAGAAATGGGCCTGGATCACCAAATATTCCTCATCTTCTGGGATGGGAGCACACCTCACTCGAGCATTCCTGGCTGAGGGTTACGGTGTTTTCGTCACGTCGCGAAGCAGAGCGAATCTGCATGATCTCGAGGCGGAGGGATGTCTGGTGAGATAAATGAGATGCTGCGTTGGTCAGGAGAAATAACAAAGCTGAAATGTGTTTTAGGCGGTCGAGCTGGAGGTGATTAGCGGGTCATCGATCCGTAACGCTTTTGAGGAAGTGTTGTCGATCCCAGGCGGAGTCTTGCATAGCTTGATCAACAACGTATGTCACACCTGACTCCTTCCTCATTTCCAGATTGTACTCCTTCTGAGCGCTCACTGAGTTTCGCTTTGGCCCGCCTTTTCGGTAGAGGACTTACGATGGATAGCGACCTCGAACAAAGTCAGGAAAATCTTCCAAGTCAACGTCTTCGGGACGCTTGCAATCTCTTAAGCCTTTACCCCATTGCTCGTCCAAGGCGCCAACTCGGGTTCTCGAGATAGGACGTCGATAGTAAACCTATGTCAATCCTTTCGGAACGACCAGCATCAAGTTGTTTGAAGCTGATTTCACTTAGGTCGGCTCAATCTGCGAAGTCAGGATCACCTCACGTCTCGACCTACGGAGCGTCCACGCTTACACCAATTTATTGCGACAGGAGATAGCAGGGCTGGGGATCGACGCCATTCACGTCGTCTTAGGTTAATCCTCACTGCTCTTCACATGACCATCTCACCTGACGCCTCGGTGGTTCAGGTACAGTGAGGACCGGCTTCGCGATGAATGACAAGACCATCAAGATGCGTACGACTGAATCCGACTTTGAGTCGGTTTACACTGACTGCCGGGATGAGATCTGAGAAGCTGAGCTGGAGGTTACGGGGAAATATCACAAGGCGACGACGACGAAATTACAGCGACGGGGTGTGCGAAGGAAATCGTCGATACCGTGCAGGAGGGATCGCCGCCGATACTGTATACCGGCTAGTGAGCATCTCACACCAGTAACAAGAGCGGGGAACCGCTAATGACGACTCGCTTAGCCAAGCGTGGGAAACCCGATGGGATCACACCTTTGATCCCGACTTGGTAGATGGACAGAATCGTTTCTAGGTTGTGTCAGCTGGAGATGATGAGGCCGAACCGAGCGTGACGAAGCGGGCGTAAGTCAATATCGCCTGCTGAACCCCGATATCCAGATATCTCCTAAAGTGTGAGATGAGAGGGAGTTACAGGGCTGTCGGGAGAGATCGGGAACTTGGATCTGAAGGACGTGGATGACGACGATTACGAGATCCATGTATCATCTCTCCAGGTTTCCCCAGGCCTGGATATCGGTTGGATACGGATGTAGGCACATCTTTACAGCCCAGTGGAGCGCCATCGTCACGAGCTTCGAAAGCGACGGTTGTGGGCACATTACGCCCACTTCAAGACGCTCTCATTAGGTTAAACCTTGCTCAATTGAAGCGCCTCGGCCGTGAGTCGGTCAAGAAGCCAAGTCGGAAACCAAGGGATGATCCATGCAGCTTCCCACGCTTGACTACGAGCAAGACTTTATCAGCTGGTGGAAGGATCCAAGGGATAGGTTGCCTACTATCCAGTATACACAAAAGGAGGTGACCTCTTCTTGACAGCATCGATGATCTCCTTGGCAACTCTCGTCGAAGGGAATTCTGCCGCAGAGCCCGCAATGAACTTCCCTGTGATGTCCGATTCCGCCTGCCATATCTCCTCTCGGCAATCCAGGTAGACCGAGTCGGTCGCAGAGGATGTACTACGCATATCGATCGACTTCTGGGCATGTGGAACGGTACCTATGAAAACGGGATCAATTGGTCGTTCAGGTTGGGGGTGGAAGACGGATGATGATCACCGAGAAACGACGTGGATGACATCCACTCCTAATCCGATCATCTCTTGTCGGAGTGAGGTGGAGTAGGAAAGCGAAACCGCTTTGGCAGATGCGTATGCCGAGATGTGAGGTGAACCACGCTCTGTTATTGATCCGATCTGTCCTTGTAAGCTTGAACAGACAGTATGCTCACGCCAGATAGCTTACGTTCACGACTGTGGTTCTGGTATGGGGCTGTGAGTTTGCTCCCTAGACGAGGAAAGGTGCAAAGGCTTGAGTCACTGCGAGCATTCCAAAAGATTAACTTCGAAGATTTGGCGGACTTTGTCGGGGTCGCAGTCGAGTGTCAATCCTCTGCCGAAAACACCGGCCTGAGGGATTCAGCGAGTCTCATCATATTTGACGAATCCACAACCGGTACCTACGTTGTCGACGAGACAATGCAAAACGCCGCCCGTCATATCGGAGTCTTCTTCCACGGCTTTACGTATCGATATATCACTCGTTATATCCAGCTCGAGAGACTGTTGGAAGGCATGAGGTGCAGATCTGAAGCTGTATACGTGCTCCCCAACCCAGCCCTCAACCTCAAGCTGAACCAGAGTCCCTTTGTCCCTAGCTGACACGAAGACGCCATAACCCCCTGCCTGCAAACTCCCGCCCGAGATGGACACCCATCCCTGTCGGTTGAGAGCAGCCGGTGATAAAGCCCATCTCTTCGTGCGCGGTGTAGGATTGGACATCTCAACTTTCTCCTGGACGCAGGGTGTATTGATCGCGGAGATGAGCAGTACGAGCGGTCGAGAGTGCTAGCGAGTTGTGAGTGATGATGAACGAGTCAGGAGTTGCACCCAAGCCGGATTGCCGATGGGACCGCGTGACATGACGTCGGGGTCCTTCTAAAAAACCTCGACAAAGTCACTCGACTTCGCGCTCTACCTTCATTTTTGGTGAGAGCCCGTGTGTTTCCGTCCAAACCTCAAAATGACGTCAAGAATGGAGATCTGCCCTCGGATTTCCGTCCATCGGACGCGAGTCCAAATAATGGGGTCATTATCTCTGAATCTCTTCGATACTCCCCGATGCGAAGAGGAGTATCGCTTCTGAGAAGAACTATGGCCACAGGCAGCAAGACGGCCGATAATCGACCGATCATCATCTCGCCTCCTTGTGCAAAGGAGCTGAATCGATCGAGGGCTAAGCACTGGCAAAATGACATGGGACGAGGATTTCACAACCCATGGCCTTCATTCGGTCATAGCTTGGTGTGTGATACCCTTTCAGCAGTGCAACATGGCTGATGAGAGTAGGGAATCTGGGAGCTTGCCAAAGTTAGCATGTCATCTCGAGATCATAACGCATTGACGCACCCTCCGTCCAGTTCTTACGACAAGTACGTAGAGTCCCGCTCCGTCTCCCGAAGGTCAAGCTGACAATCCACAGCAAAGACAACTCTTAGCAGTCGATACCGACAGAGAGAACATCTCCACTCTCATCCCTCAAAACAAACCGGATTTTAAAATCACCCATCCTGACAAGATCAAAGCGAATTGGATGGGACATGCCTCTTTCCTTATAGAATTACCTGCGCCGAAGGGGGAGGAGCGGGGCTTGACTTTGCTGCTCGACCCGGCTTATTCGCAGAGATGTGGTCCGTTTCAGTTTGTTGGTCCAGCGCCGAGGTATACCCGTGGGTTGACTATTGTAGCTCGAGTTTTACTGATCGAAACAGAACCCCCATGTTCGGTATCGGAACTCCCAGACATTGACGCAATCGTAAGCGCTTATTCGGCGACCGGGCTAACACATGCAGATCATCTCTCACAACCACTACGATCACCTTGACCGAAACACCTTCGATGAGATATACAAAAAACACGCCTCACGCCCGCCAGCGTTGTTCATTGGAATGAATGGGCGGGAAACGCTCATCGATATCCTACCAAAGCAGACGAGTGTAGCGGAACTAGGTTGGTGGGAAGATAGAGAGCTGCATGTTCGTGGTAGAGGTATTGCTCGGATCACCACGAGTAAGTCTCGTGGTCGTGTGGGCGAAAACCCCACTTAGAAAAGCCGAAATGCGCCGAGGAAACTGACGCGAGGTCATAGCTCCTTGTCAGCATAGTTGTGCGAGAGGGCCGTGGGATCGGGATAAGTCCCTCTGGGCGAGTTGGGCGATCCAGAGTCTGGACGAATCCGGCAAAGTTGCCGGTTCGGTAAATCATCCGCTCAATGATGGTCTCCCCCGCTGATAATCATAGGTATGGTTCGGTGGAGACACCGGTGAGTTATATACCCAGCTTTACCAAAAGCTCGCTGAAAGACAATAACAGGCTATTCTTTCGTGGAGGAGGACAATCATAACATAGATCCCACACGTCCCGTTTGTCCCGCATTTGCGGAAATCGGAGAACGACTCGGACCATTCTCCCTTGGGCTCATCCCGATCGGTGCATTCGCTCCACGACCACTCATGTCTCACTTGCATAACGCTCCATTAGATGCAGTGCGGATGTTTAAAGATACCGTAAGTATTTCAGTCTTCAAAGAGTAATGTTGAGGAGTCCTCCCCGGTAGCGTTGTAAGAAGGCGATAGGGATGCATTGGGGGACATGGAGGATGGCACATGATCGGATCGCTGAGGCTGTGGAGAGGTTGCCGGCTGCGAGGAAGGAGGTTGGGATTACGGAAGAGGAGTTCGGGGTGACGACGTTGGGCGAGACCGGGGTCTATAATCTATAGCAGATCTGAACGTCATTTGTGTACGATCCCTAGATGGCATCTTCGCGGATGTATCTCGTGATAGATTCCCTACCGTACGTACCAACATCTTAACGGGGCTCGTTCCGAACGTATCATCCGATGTTACAGTCTGAGCAGCTGTTCGCATACGCACGGAGCTGTTTCATGGACGAAACGAAACAGTCCTTTGGGTGTCTGTGCGTTTTTTATGTAAACGGATCGTTTCATCCTGGACGCAATAAGATGACGGTCGGCGTCCAGGTGCGGACACAGAGAGCATATTTTACCAACATGGACTAGATACTCAAACCAACAGGGACGAGATACGATGGACCCTACCATAGCCCCGGACAGCTCCGAATACAGCCAATGCCGATTTGATCAAATACGTCAAACGTGCGTTCATCACTCTTTTCGCTTAATCTGCCATTGACTGAGACCTACTGTTCCAGCGGGTGATCATCGCGATGCCTGTCATCGCTTTTACCGTATGGTACTTGTTCGCTCGCAGACGATTTGAGCAGGCTATCAGGAACCGAGAGATTCGCTACAGGTATCTTGAACCAATCGTCCAAGGGCAGGAAGTGGAGCTTAAATATCCAACGATTGGAGTCGAGCTTGCCAGACACCGTGGATGCGCCGCCGGTTCAAGGGTGATTTTCCAACCATGTGGGCTGAAATCGTCAGGCGTGAAGAGAAGGAGGCCTAACCTGTAGCATGAGAATGCTGTATCATAGCATGAGCTTGGACGGATATGTAGTGCCGCATATGCGATCAATGCTCTCGTCACACCGCTGCCTCTTTTCCCGTTGAGATCAGTGCGCATGACCTGATGCGCTCGCCGAACCCCAACCCTTCCCAAACTCCACATCCTCCACCTGAAGAACCTCCTTATTCTCCACTCCATACTCCCCAGTCACCTGTGCGAGCACAGTGGTGAACTGGCTCAGGCTCGTCAAAGTCGGACAGCTCAGCGCTACAGCCGGTTTGCTACGCCGTGAAGCGGTCGGCGGAAGAGGAGCGAAGGCGTTTGTGACTTGTGAGAGGGAGCCTGATGTTGTCAAGACAGTGAGAGCGAAGAGATTGCCGTGACCTGATATGAGCGAGTTCGTAGCAGGAGACCTACCGTTCCACCCGGACCAATCCTTGACTTCTGCCACTTTCCCTATACCTCCTTCCGCTTCCGGCAAAACGCGAAGATATTTCTCCGCCTTCTTCTTCGCCGACCCGAATAGACTTGATTTCTCGTAATGCGAGGCGATAATGACGAGGTCATCGAAGATGAGCAAGGTGAAGACTTCCTCCTTCCGCTTAGATCCTCTGACGGAGCTTGGAGTAGGCGGACGAGACTCGCTAAAAGAGGAAGAGGATGATGGGGATCGAGTCACGCTGGGTCGACTAGGCGACGTAAGGGTGAAGATATTGCTCACTGACGGGGATGTCTGCACAATCGAGCTGGACCGACTGGGCGGACAGCCGAAAGAGGAGGTGGAAGAGACAGAAAAGGCCGAAGTGCGGCATGTTGAAGGTGTCAAAGAGGCGGAGAAGTCCCAAGGGGATGACAAAGCTGAAGATGGCGCGGAGGACGAGACGATTGACGAGATAGAACCTCGTGAGGAACGGAGACTACCGGCTCGACCGCGATTGAAGCTGGGCGAGAGATCTTTCCCCGGTAGGACGCGGCAGACGTGACCTTGACCGATGAGCTTGCGCCCTCGCACAGCGAGAGTGAAGCCATCGGGTAAGCCATGAAGGCGAGCTTCGAGCGATTGGAGTTGCTCGAAATCCTCTTCTCGAACTTTGGAGGCTTGAAGGGTAAGGATGATAGATTCAGTGTTTGACAGCAACGATAGGATGTCCGGTTGACAAGGATGGGGATGAGGGGTGACATCGAGGAGGCGCTTTCGTTAGCGTGCACATATAGGCTGACTCACCTTCAAGAACAGCGGATACTTCGTCAACCGCTGTACCGGCTTCAACAGCAAACTTCCAAGACTCATCGAGCCCAAAACCTCCTCCTTCATCTGCATCCTCACAAACTCGCCAAACACGCTCTGGCTATCTCTCACGTTATCTTCGACAAGCTGGACTACCGCTTTAAACCGATGGAGATACCACTCGTGCACTTCGAGCCGACCGACTCAAGCTTTGAACATGGCCCCAAAGGCTCCAACATCCAGTACTTCTCCTCGTCGCCTCATATCCCTCTGAGCGGCGGATATGATCCCATGCGTATGCGCGACTCTTTCGAGGGAGTCGAAGAGCTCGGTTATACGCTCTGGAATCCCATCGATCCACTTGCCTTGCGGCGTCTTAAGAGGGATGGCAAAGAGTCGGAGGACCGTTCGCATAGACTTGACAAGAACGTGCTCGGTCTGGCTCATCTCCCACATGACCTCCTGACGTTTGATCTCGAGCGGTCCATGGGTTTGTAGCAGCTGACTGTAGATGTCGTCGGAAGAGAGGGAGTTCCGCCATGTCGGCGTAGGAGTCGTCGGAAGGACGGGCGATGCAGGCTCGTGACATTTGCTGTAGCCTGAACTTGCGACTTCGAAGACTTCTTTCCTCTGACGAGAAGCGGGTCGAGGGGGTTCGGGGGTGCGATGCAACTCTGATGACGACCGGAATTGTCGTGGCCGTCGAGGAGGCGTGATGTTCGGCTTTCGAGAAGTCGAGCCATTCCGAACGGGCGTCGCGTCAAGCTCCACCTCGACCTTGGGCGAGTCCCATCCGTGATCCTGCAGTACACTCGTATTTGACTTCCGCCTCGACCTGGGTCGATCTGACGGGGCATCATGTACCAGCGGCATCGGCATAGAGATAGGTGCAGCGGGGGAAGCCACCAACTCCTCCTCGGATGAAAGGAATGCCTCGGTCACGCTTTCATCCGACTCCTGAGGATCGCCGCATGCCCAAAAGCACCCTCCGTTGGAAGTATCCGGCTCGATGGTGCTCCATGGCTGATTGAAGTCGAGATTCGCGACGAGACCTCGTAGAGCGGACAAGCGTCGCTGAGCTGAGTCGCGCTTGCGTCCCATCGGTGAGCTGGCTGCTGCGTCCGTGGTATTGATCAAGGTCTGGCTGGTTGTAGGTGCGATAGCTTCTGGTCGGTCGGATTGCGATATGGGTCGAGGAGTGGCGGCGTCAGATATCGTAGAGAGCGAGTCGGTAGAAGGTGATGAGAGGCGAGGACGTGGAGGAAGAAGGTCGATAGAAGGGGTCACATTAGGCGGTCGAGGGGAGGCTGTCGAGGATCGCCGCGACCTGCGGGTGAGACGAGGTGGGGTACCGTTGGTGCAGACGATAGCGGGACTAGGTGGACTAGTCGGCGGCTTACTGGCTCTCTTCTCCTCCCGACTAATTTCTGGTTGAACCCCTTCGATTGGTACTCCCGAGTAATCTACTGCTACCCGCTTGCTCCGAGTTGGTGTAAGTTGGGTATTGATGGAAAGCGGGAGCGCCGGGAGTAGTTTGCTACCAGTCCTGCTTCGCCTAGGTGGAGGCGTCGATACTCGCTGGGACGAAGAAGACGACGCGGAAGAGGAGCGGCTGATCGAAGGTGATGGAGGCGGGAAAGGCGGGCTAGCGATGGAATGCATGGCGGGAGAAGGTGGGAGAGGTGGAACCGGTGGTGCGGGACGAAGTATGGGTGAGGAGACATTAAAGCGCATCTGGAGGTGTTGAGATGTCTAGGATGAGCTGAGCTATGGTGGCATGACTCACAGGATCCCATGCGGGAAGAGGCGGGATAAACGTGCAAAGGCTGTTTCGCTTACTTGGTGAGCGCGGAGGTCGAAGCGGTGGTGACGATCGCGTCGAAGGCATGATGATGATACGACGGTGTGAGCTATCCAGTAGCTCGAGATGATGAGAAGTATCGACGGATGTGGGAAGTGAAGCTCGCCTGCAAGCCAGAGTAAGAGGTTTCGGATTACCCACCGGGGGAATGCCAGGTCGGTCAAAGATTCCAGTCCAGACCGGTTCCAGCCTCACCACCTCTCGCCAGGAGCTGCTAAAGAGTTGGGAGGGATCATTGATGGCGATCTTATTATAGGAAAATCAGGGTGATTCCCCATGGAAGGAGGGAACGGAAGCCTTTGATCCCTTGGGGACCCCTTTCCGCGAGACGGAAGGATGATCCCTTCATCTTCATGTCTCTCAGATGAATTATGATAGCTAAGCGCTGTTCCTTGGAGCCATAAGCAGAAGAATGTCATGGGTGCGTGTCAGACCGCCTGCCCCTCTTGCGTCAGGAGGAAAGCTGTGTGACTTAGGACACTGTTTCAGGTTGATTAGGGGTGCGGGTCCGAGCGAGTATATGTCAGACGACCGAAGGACCGTGAGTGAAAAAGGATTTGGGTCTCAACTTGTCTCGCGGACGGAAACCAAGGCTGAAGAGGGCGAAAAAAAAAATGGAGAGATGCGATGTACGTCGACGTGGATTCTTACTGAAGTGCTTCATACGCTTCACCTCGCTAGTACGGCTTTTCATTACGTAAAACTGTCTTGATTGACGTGATCCTCCGCAATTACCGGCTTTCGATCGGATCGATAACCGCTTCTCAACTCATCTTACATGTCCTCATTGCGTCGGCTCAAAGCTATCACATCGCACCTATCCAGACCTTCCCCACGAACGACCTTCCCAACCGTCAAACTGGGCTCTACACTCTCTTCATCAGCCTCACCCGAGATGACCTCTTCGGTTAAGGAGATGGTCGATCAGGCCATCGCTCAGAACGATGTCGTGATCTTCAGCAAGACTTGGTGCCAGGTGAGTGATCGGCTACCTCTTCTATACGCTTCCCAAACGAGATTCCGCTGACTATGCCTTGACAATTAGTTTTGCCGCCGTGCTAAGCAGATTCTGGCGCAAGCGACTGATGACAAAGCAAAGGTCATCGAGTGAGCGAAACTTGACCACTGCTTTTCGCCTGATGATGCTGATATTTTCTTCAGACTCGACGAGACCGATGAAGAATGTGAGTCCCGGTCTCTTACCTTAATGGCACTAGTTTGCCAAAAAAAACCTTTGCCTTGATCTTCTCCTCGCTTCCGGGACAGTAACATACGTGACCGCTGACTGCCTTTCGACCGCTTAGCCCAGATCCAAGCTTACCTTCGCCAGCTCAACGGCCAGAGTACCGTCCCTCACATTTACATCCGTCAGCAATTCATCGGCGGCTCCTCGGACTTGCAGAAGTTGGACAACAAGGAGTTGCACAAGAGGATCGCTGCTGCATAGAGGAGCGACAATATGCTAGACCATTACTTCAGTTAGATGTACTTTTCTGGCCTCACGAAACCGAGAGTTCGTAGCTGCTATACTCATCTACAGCAGCTGGTCTTGAGTGTCCTGGATTCGGATGACATAATCCAGATAACCGTTGCCTTTGTTCTGCTCAGGCACCATCTTCCACCTCCACTCGCTCATACTCTCTGTGGTTCCCGCTTCTCTCGCTCGTCCAAAGTATTTACTGCCCGAGGAAATCCTGTCTACCTCTCATCCCCCGCTGATCTTCGCGTAGTCGTCGCGACAAAGGAGTCTCGACGCTAGGCGGCTGGCTTCACCTGCTCCGGAATTGGCAAGAAGGCTGTATGTGATCGGGCGAGGGCGGACGAAACCCGAATCAATCTTTTCATCATCACTTCCATATTGGGCCACAGTGGAGAAGCTCCTTCAACGCTAGAGCCATGCCGCTCCCTGTTGGACTTGTCGTGCTCAAAGCTGGCGAGTCGAGCCGACCACCAAGACCTGCTTACCTCGTAAAATTTCCCGGAGACGTATGGACAAGTCTGTACGATGCATCGCAGAATGGTGGGGAAGTTTCAATATCCTTGGACGGAAGCATGGTGAGTAAACCAAAGCGAGAAAAAAAAAAGAGACTTGACTAAATGATACGTTTGGCTAGACACTGCACATGCCTGATCGCCCTCCCTTGCCTCTCGAACCGCTCCCGACAAGCTCAACCTCCGAGATCCACCTCCTCTCCTCTTCTCCTAACCCCTCGCTATCCCTCCAAGCAATAGCATCGGCCAAACTCACTGTTCCCATCTCTTCCACCTCATCCGCCCGAGCAGCGGATAAACTCCGAGCTCAAACAGATGCCATTGATCAGGAGAGGAAAGAGCGAGCCGATCGAGTGAATGGGGTTGGGAAGAGTAAAGCTGTAATGGATCTTGCTACTTCAATGGGACGAACGCACAGTAGTCCGGCGATGCAGAGTGGTGGAGCGATGATCCCGCTCAAGACAAGGGTCCTTCAGCTGCTTGCACTAGGACCGACGGATGTTGAGGATATTGTTAGTAGGGTAGGAGGGCTGGAGCAGGATGTTATGCGGGTTGTAAACGTGGTATGGAATCAATAAGCTAGCAGACAGGGAATAACGCTGATGAACTACAGGTTGGGCGACAGAAACACCCCGGCAGCTGGACGCTCCAACCGACCCAATACTCCAAAGTCAAAATAGGCTCTTGGAAATACACATACACCGAGAAGCTACGAGTCGTCCGATTAGCTCGTGAGGCTTTCGATGAGCTGAAACTCCCGTTCGACGCGGAGGAGCGGGCTGTAGTGGAGAAGAAAGAAGCGGAAGTCATGAGCGGTGCTAGCTCGTCGAGTAGCGAGGAGAAAGCACCGAAACCCACGACGAAACCTTTGCCTAAGCCACCGAAAGCCGCTCTCAAGCCCGTACCGGTCGTGAAGAGAAAGTCACCACAGAGTCTCATCAATAAGCAAAAGGCCAAGTTTGCCCAGGAGAAACGAGCTTCGTCTATGCCGAATGTCAAGAAGGATGAAGGCGGTCGAGCGGACGGAATGAAGCATAGGTCCGCTTCGCCGGTGAAGGAGTTACGTGAGAAGGGCGATGTCATCGAGGTCAAGGAGAAGAGGGAAAGTAAGAAGGAGAAGGTGGAAGGAGGGAATGGGAAGCGGAAACGGGATGAGCCGAAGAGGAAGGATTCACCGATCTATACGAGCTCCGAAGCCGGTTCCACTTCCGAGCCGAAAAAGAAGCGGACACCTGACTACTCATCATCGAGTGAGGATGAGCCACTTCGAGGACGATCAGTCGTACCAGTTCAGGCTAATCGGAAACAACCCCCTCCCGAGCTCAAGCTGAATGGACACGCGCATCTCCCGACCGAGCGAGACCCAGAGACGATGCGGGATCGATACGAGGAGCTCTTCCCTGCGTATGAGCAGCTGTCGAAGAAGCTTGCGAAGGTCCATCGGGCAGCCGAGAGTGGAGTTAGCGTGGATATAGGGAAGGAGAAGGTAGAGAAGATGGTGAAGAAGTGGGAGAAGTGGCATGAGGAGTTAAGTGGCATCAGAATGTGGTTTGGTGGAGAGTGACGGGGCCGACTTCATTCTCGTGCTCATATCTGATTACATATCATGACTTGTGGATGTCCCGGGACATCATCAATATCCATTTTATTACATGAGAAAAGCTTCCTAGTGCGATCCTTATCAAAGATTCTTAAATGCGTGTACTCGAGTACTCGAGTACGAGTAACTGTACTTCCGGATTCGCCTCCACCTGGCGAGACCACACGCGTTCATGGCAATAGATGTCATTCAACTTTTCCTCCCACTTTCATCCTTCTCCCTCGCCGTTAATCTTCTTCGAGTCAAGGGTGTGAAGTCTTCTGGGATGGCCGAAGATCCTTCAGGATGGGCGTTGACCGAGTCCGACCCACAAGTATTCACCCAACTCCTCCGTGACCTAGGAGTCAAGGGACTGCAAGTGGTCAGTCCGTCCCTTCCCCATGGATACTGGATGTAGACCGAGGCGAGATGACTGACATGGTTGGTCTTGCTCAGGATGACCTCTACTCACTCGATGCGGCGACACTGGAAACCCTTCGCCCGATACATGCTCTGATATTCCTGTTCAAATACATTGGCGGAGGTGAAGGGCAAACGACGGAAGGGATCGAGGTGGATCCATTGGACAGCGGGGTATGGTTCGCCAACCAGGTGGGGAGCATTCTTGCATGGGTATTTGGGAGGCGCTGAGCCGGATCAGGTGATCAATAATAGCTGCGGAACACTGGCAGCGTTGAACGCGGTGAGTTCTCTATGTGGAAGGATGGATTGAAATCTCCAGCTGATAGAAAGGTGTAGGTGATGAATATCCCCGGACAATCTTCTTCATATCCAAACGAGTCTATCGAGCTTGGTGTGGGTCCTGCAATACTGAGGGCACCGCTGAAAGATGCAGCTCGAATTGGACCACCTGCGAGATTTCGGAGCCGGCATGGGTTCCATGGAGTGATTCTTTGCTTTTTCCCGCATGAGCAATTCGCTGACAAACATCCATTTTGCTCTGATGGCTCGCTCGACCCGTAGCCTTGGCCACATCCTCGCATCCTCCCCCACGATCCGCGAAATCCACAACAGCTTCACTAAATCCAGTCCCTTCTCCCTTGACCCTTCCGCGTATCCCGAACGAGAGAAAGAGGACGCATATCACTTTGTCACTTACCTTCCTGTCAATGGGGTGTTATACGAGCTGGATGGTTTGAGGAGTTCACCGATCATGCATGCTGCTGTCGAGGAGGAATGGTTGGATGTGGCTAGAGAGACTATCGAGAAGCGGATAGCTACATACCCTCCTGGATCGGTAGGTCGAGCCGAGTAGTAAGCGAATATCGACTAACGTTGGTGGAGTAGTTGATGTTCAACCTACTTGCCATTCGTTCGGCTGCTATAACTCGACTGACACGACTCCTCTCGGATCCAGCTACACGAGCAGAAGAGCAGCTACACCTGTCCGACCAACTGGAACACGAGAAGGTCAAATCTGCTCGAGGGGATGTGGAGAACGCGTTACGGCGGCATAACCTGTTACCAGCGGTTTTCGCGATGTTGAAGGCGATGGGCCAAAGCGGCTCTATGGGTGAGTCAGAGACACCGTTCCCCGCTGATGGTCAGGGAAGGTCGTGGGAGAAGCACGAGTGAAGGGGAGAGAACGGAAGGAGAGGATGAAGGGGAAAGGAGAGGAATGAGGGGATCAGACGAAATCTGCATAGACCGACATCATCTCAGCATGCATCTGCGCTCATGTAGCCATATCCAATCGATGTCAAGAGTTCTCCAACGTCTTGGTTTGCGCAAACCTGGTCTCTACATCTCGCACAATGTGCATAACCTATATCCCTTCGCCTAATGATGAGCCTTTGGGAAATCCTTCTCCAAGAAAGCCAAATACTCCGCAGCGCCCTCTCCTTCCTCAGAACCAGATCCAGTAGATTTGGTGTCGGCTTGGGCGGTCGAGCCGATCACGGGTTCCTCGGCATCGAATTTGGATAGTTCGGCAGCGAGGTCGGTGGGTAGGGCAGGAGCTTTTGGTGGGGAAGGAGCGGTATAGTTTCGCACGTGTTGCGAGGCTGCGTCTTTCGCCTGGTAGTCATGATCAGCTCAAAAGTAAATAAGGGGACATGGTGAGATTTTGAGACTTTTAAGGATAGGGAGCAGGATGGGAAGGGTGAAAGGGGGAAGGAGTTCTGTGGAATGGAGAGACACACCTGAGGAGCGGGTTTGTAGTTCTTCAGCTGGTTCAGGTAGAGGTCTTGGACGAGGTCTGCGGCACGAAGGTCAGCATATCGACCACCTTATGACAGCCAACTAGACAGCGGCTGAAGCTGTGAAGAACAGCTGACCTTTCTTGGTAATCGCGGTGATTGAGAAGGACCGGGATATGGGGGTTGAGAATGATCGAGCTCGACGAGCCTGTATCTCTTTGTCAGCTTGAAAACAGAGTGGAACACGCGATGGTGTCACATACACTGAGGCGGATAAGTGAGATCATGCTGAGCACAGGCAATGCGGAAAGAAGAGGGAACGCAATGACAACGTTTGTAGGAGGTAGGTTTCGATATTTGTTAGGCACGACTCACGCGCGCCTTGCGGTTGCCCCTTGTTCCATGCTTGCGTGGGCAATACTCATAGACATGAACTCGCCAACGAAAGTCAAGAGCAACGAGTGGTTGATTGCTTCACAGACCAGACGGTATACCCATTCACAATGATATGCATGGGATCAAGAAAGGGATGATCTGTCGCGGCAGGAAGCCTAAAATGAACACTTCGACCTGAGATTCAAGTCTTTTGACGCTTTCAGCCTATTCAACGTCCAACCCCTGCCCGAGACCCTTCAAGCTTTGAGTCAGACCGTATATCGCGCCGTCCCTTTGGTAACAAGGAGAATCGGCCGCCAGACGGCAGATGTCACTCTGATCTTCCACCCGATAAGAATCGGGGAGACCGTCAACTCTCTGCGACCGGGGTGTTGTCATCATTTCTTTAAAACTAGGAGAGAGCATCAGCGTGATCCATTCAACCCGTCTGAGAAGCATTATACTCACCTTGGAAGAATCTTAAGGAGGAAAGACGGGGACAAAGTTTCAAGCTGTACGCGAGGCAGAGACCTAGAGGTGGCATTACGTGATAAGGGGTGGCCTATTGCTTTCTGAGCGTATCAGTATGTGCCAGGGGTATACCTTTGAGGTTCGATTTATTTCAGCTGGTCGTGACCTCACAGCGCAGAAGACAGCCCAAATTCTCATTGCCGTCGTCATGGCCACCATGAGTGACTCCTCTTTGGCCGAGCAGCGACGGCTCCAGCGACTCGCCCTTGAGGAACAGCTTCGCCAGCTTGAGGACGCGGAGAGGTGCGTATCTAGTGGATCTCGATGCTGAGCTAAATGATCAGCTCCAGAGCTGTCACTCACCAGTCTCGACCTTCAGATCAACCCCGTTATCCGAGTCAACTCCTCAACATTAACCTCAATCCCGCCCAATTTGCCTCGCAGAGCTCTCCAAGTCATCCGGGGTCACGTAATCACTCGTCTCCTTCACCTCATCCCCCACCGAAACCCATGACATACGCCCTAAATTCTGACGCTTCTTCGTATCAATATCCACTTCACTCCGCTTCCGCTTCACCAAGCTTTCATCCGCCCACACCGTTCACTGCCAGTGTACGACCGGTTCCCGTACCATCGAAAACGCAAGTGAACGATTACCTAGTTTCACACATGTCCATGCCAAGAGGTCTGAAGACGGGATGGCTGATTGACGGAAAGGTTTTCAACGTCTACGCATTGTTCGCAGCGGTCTTGCAGATTGGGGGGAGCTCAGAGGTAGGCGTTCACGGAACGGCTTGAACAGACTCGCTGACAGTGCTAGGTTTCTGCGAAGGGGAAATGGCCGACAATCGCGCGTATGATCGCTCTTCCACTTGTACAACGAGCTTCGACCTCGTCGCCCGAGCCAGCAGTCCTGTTGAGGGAGTTCTTCATGAGGATGCTAGGCGGGTTGGAGTTACTCTGGGATCAGACGAGAGCACATCATGAGCACCAGCCAGCGCATGGTGGTTCACAACCAGAGAGGAGTTCCACTTCAGCCTCGACTACATCGGCAAAAGAGTCTTTGGCGGCACCGCCTTGGGCGAAGGCGTCCCCGTTGCCGCCTCCTCTCATCGGTCCACCCCCCGCTACCGCTTCTGCCTCTTCAAACTTGCCGGGAGATTCCAGGAACACACCTCTCCCTATATCGCCTCGATCAGCCGTGTCCGCCCCCCAGTCTTCGCGCTCTATAATGCCATTGCTTCAGCCCACGCCGTCTCATCTCGCTTCAAGCAGCACGTTATCTCGACTCTCCTCGCAAGCAGAACAACCTTCTCCTGCATCCTCAACAGCATCGAATGGGGTGCAACAGCTGTCCTCCCCTCAGCTCGCCCCGCCTAGACGACCGTCATCTCAGCTTAGCAACTACAGCGCTCCCCGTGGAGCGTCCTTCGAGCAACTGGTATTATCGAATGTCCTACCCCTCCCTCCTGTACCGACCGGTTTGAACTTTGTTCCCACCGGAAGTTTAGCCCACCAATATGCTTCTCGATGTCATGAGCTCAGATTATCGGTGCGAAAGAGGAGAGAGGGTGAGGCTGGGAGGACGTTGAGTCGAGAAGAGATGGTCTTTTGGAACAAGCTCTGTAAGCTCTAGCCGAGACACTGATCGAGGGCTAACCCAACACCAGTGGCGGTACTCAAGGATAATCCGAGCGTCATCATTCCAGGCGTTGAGGGGGCTTCATCGCCGAAGCCTTTAGTCCGAGCTACCGATGGGGAGAGGAACGGCTCAGCAATCGAACCACCTCCTTCACCCTCGCCGTCCCCGAGGAGCGCTCCCTCCATGCCTTCCCAGAACATCGTGCCCAGCGGTACAGTGAACCAGACCGTCAATCCAGGCGCAGGAACGCATCCCAATGGTCCCCCAAAGAAGCGGGGACGGTCTCCTAAGTTTTATGGCGAAAACGGGGTCGTGATCAAACGGCCTGTCGAGAGACCGAGGAAGTCCACCAACGACGGTCCCGCACTGTCCCAACCTGCAGAAGTCAGGCAGCAAGACGAGGCGACTGGCAGCGCAAATAATATTGACGTCATTACCGAGCCTCAAGCCGGTGCTGGTGCAGGTCCGGGATCGAATCAACACGAAGCCAGACTTGCCATCCAGACAGACCGGAGCAGCGGAGGATCAGGATCGGATCCCGCCAACTCGATCACCCCAGCGGCTGACTTTCTGAAGCTGATCGGCGCTCGCCAAAAATCCTTACTTGTCCCACCCAGGTCGAGTTCGGCCGCACTTGACCCAGGTATCGCAATGAACGAACCCACCTCGACAGCCGCCACACCTGTGGCATCGCAATCGCAATCGCCCCGAAAGACGATTCATCTTTCAAGCGGCAAAACGAGCGAGGCTCATCTTCGGCAGAAGGACGTTCAGACGCCTACGAAGGTCGATGTGAAGAAGGCCAAGCCGGTGAAGACCGATTCTGTCAAAGCTGCGGCTGCAGCCAACGTAGAATCACTCCGGATACCAATTCACACTGGTCGAGCCTCTTCGCTTACATCGTCCCTTCCTACCGGATTCATTCCTGATGTTGGCGACCTTTCACGATACAGAGAGAAGTCGTCGAATGGAGTCGGTCGAAATCGGGAAGCACCGCCTATCGACGAGGATGATCAAAGTCTACACCATCCCCCAAGCGGCCCCTCATTGTTTCGGCACGAAGACTTCGAGCACTCGACATTAGCCGCTCCAGCTCCCTCAGCCTCCAGAATTCGGTCCCCTTCGGTAGTGATTACGAGCCAGAGTCGTCCCGCTCCACTTGACCTTTTAAAGAAAAAAGCTCTGAATCCATTCCCGTCGATCGTTCTCATCTCTACACCGAGAAAGCGAATGATTCCTGTGGTCGAGCTGCCTTCTCCTCGGAAGATATGGGAAATCACAAAGGTCAAACCTATTCGACCGCCTATGGACAGGGCTAAGGTGGTTCTTGACGTCTCGAGGCGACGGCGAAGGCTCTTGATACAAAGGGGTCACTATGGTATGTCCAGTTTTCCATACAGCCGCTGACATGCAGATGCTTTTCGAGACGATGACTCGGACGACGAAGACCTCGTCTCTCGCCACTCTTACCTTGCACTTCGACCCGCCAAGCCTTTGCCCGGAGGCTCAATGGCCCGAACGGCGAGACCGAGCGTTCCGGACACAGTTCCGCTTCGATTTCTCACGCGACCGGGTCCAGCACTTCTTGAGCCATTTGCAAGCATTTTACACAAGGGCAGTCTGTTGCGGAGAGCGGTCGAACATCCGTGCGGATGGAAAGGATGCGACGCGGTATTGGCGAGTGAGGAGCAGTTGGATAGACATGTAAGAGTGCGGAAGCACGCATTGCAAGGGAAATTTTTGGCAGGGGTAGGTTGACCATTCTGATTCGATGATCCGCTAATGGCGTTCAGGTATGGGGTAATCAGCTGCTGTATCGGTAAGTAATGCTATATATGCGTGATCTGTGGCTGACATAGCGTAGTTGCCACTGGCGGGGCTGTGAGGAGCCATGCTTCGAGGGTATTAAGGGATTGGAGCAGCATCTGGCAGCGAGGCACATTTCCTGTGTGCTCTCGTGTCCTTTCCAAGGTGATTGTCCCCAATGTGTCTCTGAGCATCACTTAAAGGCTGCAGATTGCGATCTCACCTCACCGACAATCTCGCATCTCTCACGAGTAAGTTGGAAATCTTGGTACATCTGACCGGAACAGCACGTCATGAAGCAGCACGACGACCCCTCAGACCGTCCTCGCCCTCTCGCCGACCTCTCAATCCATCTTCCACCGCCACTCCCTATTCCCTCGCAAACAATCCCCAAGACTGCTCGGACTGATGAACTGACCACACACCTTGTCACCGGGTCCACAGCACGCTTCGCCCATCGACGAGAACACGTCCGCCATAAAGTCGCAATCGGCTGTCTTGCCGGAGACGATCCAATCATCCACGTCGAACATCCACCCCACATTCTCGAGCCGCTCGAGGAGAACTCTTCGGTTCCGGTGTCGAATCCTACTACGGTTGACGGTTTTGTTGAGAGGGAGAAGGAGGGAAGATTGCTCGATAAGGTCTTAGGAAGGAAGAGGAGGTTGGAAGTAGTGATAGAGCTGCCTGTAAGGCGGACTCGGATTGCAGCCTGATTGTGTATGCGATGATGTAGACGTTGTTGTGGATGCAGCAATGATGGTAGCGGACTTACGTCACCGTGCTTGCAAGTTTCAAGTGAACCACCTGAAACGAGAACGGTTGCCCTCAAAGTCCAACCTCGTTGTGATTGACTGTGCGCATAATCAAAGTTCTCGTTAGTCCTGTCAAACCAAGTATCTGCGAGTCCCAATCAACGACCCATCTACGTCTGTTCGAATGAAGCTCATGATCGATAGCCTGCCGGATTCAAACCACTCAAAGCTCCCTTCCAACATTGGGTCAGCTCCGCAAACCGGCCGTAGGCCGGACTGATAAGTTGGTAGGAGCTCAACGGACCCCAAGAAGATCTGCCGCAGGACGTCTAAAGATTATGCTCCAGGCGCAGGCAGTGAGTCTCGGTCCATCAGTACTGTTGAGCTAAACGAATATGGCCTCGTACGGTTGCTTCCGCAGCAATCGAGGGGGGAAGACGAGACTGGATTGTCGGTCGAGTCAGCATGCGAGGACGAGCAAAAAGAAGCCATGCGGACGTCCGGAGACGAACCTGTCAGGGATGCGTCAGGCGTCAGCGCTGAGTTGAGCAAGACGACTAAGGAGTATTTCTTATGGCAGATGAATACGGAAGCCGGGGCCTATGGGGATGAGGTGACGGAGGTGGGTCAGAGTCCGATATCTCGCTGACCGTACAGTACGTTCGGTTGTACGCACCGGCTCTGCGAGACGTTCTATGCTGTGGCGCTCGACAGCAGGGGAAGCAGATATACAAGTTGGTTGACTCGGTATCAACGCAGCTGATCAGACCAGGTTAGACGATGGGCGGCTGCTCTGAAATTTCTGGTGGAATTCAGCTCTTCGCCAAGAACTCTACGATGTAAACCGTATCCTTCCAGTCCAAAACTGGGTTGTCGTTCTTGCAGCAGCGTTGAGAATCGACACGTCTATACGGACTTATGTTCGACCTGTGAGCTGAGGAGGATGATTGTTACTGAACAGTTTAGATTGGTCGCTGGGAACGATCTTCAGCGATATCGACCAGTCCTGTTTACCGGCCGCGCTCTTGCGGAGTGTGATTACCCATGTTGCTACGCACTTACTCCCGCACGCATCACAAATCGTCCGTCAAAGTCTGCGAAGGGTGAAAAATGGGAAAAGGAAGCATCGGTAAGTATCGAAGCTCGAATGGCTTGCGCTGATAGGTTTCCAGCTCATGCCCGTCTACGCCGGAATGAGCGCCCATGGCTCAGTAGAGGTTGCGATCTCACCTCTCAAGCCATGTAAACCACTTGATGTCGCAGGCGGCAGAGGTTTAGTCTCGTGTATATGTTACACGCTGTTACGTCGAAACGCCCAAGATTTATGGACGACAAGCGCGTGCTTCGTTGAGCGAAAACCCAGACGACCATCTCGCTCCTTCCGCTAGGCACTTTGTCGAACATATTGCGATTGTACTTTTCGGGTCGACCGAGACCGACAAAGCGCCTCTCCAGCTAGTTGTCATGGACGGCGCCGCTATCGGTGGATTGATCAGCGGGTTTTCACTACGAGTAACGAAGATCATCCGAGTACTTGACTTCATTGTGAAAGGCGGACGTTGTCGACTACCAGCTGAGAACGACGATGAGGCCTGGCGCACCCTTCTTGGACCGAGGATTCCGCCAGCGAATCCAGTCGCGATCATCACCATAATTCGGATTGTAAAAGGTCTTCATCAACCTGAAGCTCTTCAGAGCATGACCGCGGAAGAGGATCCTAATCGTCTCCGAAGGGGAACGGACTCTCAATCACCTCCGACCAGGCGACCTCGACCCGTCTCCCGCTCGTACGCAATGAGTCATACGGGAGCACCAGGAGGACTTGTTTCGTCGCTCAACCCGCTTCATCAGTCAGGGGAGTTTGATAGAGTTCGCGAGATTTTCCTCGAAGCTGCAAACGAACTCCGATTTGAGGAATACGAAGGTAAGTCGTGCCGTTTCACATTGCATGAAGATCGTAGCCCGCCATGGGAGCTAAGCAGGCGTCTTCGTCCTCAATCCTGATGAATTGAAGTTCTGCGACTCTTTCCCGTCTGATAGATTTCCTTTCATCCTGATTTTTAGGCTAAATATATGTCGTATGATCTATAAAAAAACACTTCCTTTCAGTTTTAGGGACAGATGGCCGAGCGGTTAAGGCGCGAGTTTAAGGTCAAAATTTAACGGCAGCACTCGTCTTCGGGCGTGGGTTCGAATCCCACTCTGTTCAAAGGGTAGTTATGCACTCCAATCCGCTTTCCTTTTTCGTCCATGCCCGGATATTTTGGAATCGGTGCGCGAAATTTCTGCCTTGTTTATCCACCCAATACTGGATTTCCTTGCGTTCTCTCTGGTTTGCCGCCGGCTTGTTCTGGTGATTGAGGTTTGTGATCTGGCATGGCATCGGTTTGTGTGTGGATCCTATCGCTTGATTTGGCAAATCCTCATGTCCACAATGGATGGCATTCAACTCCACTTGATTTTCGAACGAGATGTATGTCACGGATTTAAATCGAATCAACATTATCAAAGTACCAACAAATGAATCCCATGAAACGATAAACATTCCCACCAATCGCTAGCGAGGTCCATGAATCACTCCATCCCGACCATAGCCACTCAACTGCCGGCCATAGCCACTCAATCACCGACCGTAGCCTGTCAATCTCCGACCAGTCCCTGCATAGTCAACACGAGGCCTTTGTATTTGACTTCATCTGTGTCACGGTGCTACGTTGACCAGCAGTATGGCCCCGACGCTCCGCTCCTGGAATCGACGACGGTTGACTAGGCTTCGGCAAAGTAAGGCTACCGTTGTCGAACTTAGCTTGAATAACTCGAGGACACGCGTGGGTGTAGCCGAGTTAAGTGCCGGTCGATAGCGTAGACTAAACAGTGCAAGGGCCAGATCAAGTACGGCAAAGCTAGGTAACTATGAATGACTATCGTTGACTTTTAATGACTTTCAATCTCGAATCGCTGGTTCTCCCGTCTTTCAAACTCATCTCTCTTATACCTTGTTCTTCTGGCCTATCTTCGGCTTGTCTTGTTTCGAGATCAATGGTGTCCTTGTCATAAGCGAGGGGAAGGGTGTTGAGTACAATGGATTGGGTCGGAGACAAAGAGGCGAAAGGTAACCTCGTTTCGGCAATCAACAAATATGGTTGAACCTCGTGTCAGAGTACAAGGCCGAAGTGAAGTACTGGATGCTTATAGTTGGCGATATGTTGGCGTCTTGTTTCGGGGTCAATGGTGTTTCGTCATAGGCGAGGGGAAGCATGGTAAGGACAATGGGGCTGAATCTGGGACAAAGGAGCGAGACATGGCCTTGTTTTGCCGAACAAAGAACATGGTCGAACCTCGTTTCAGAGTACAAGGTCGGCGTGAAGCACTGGTTGCTTGTTGTCGGCGTAAGTCTGAACGATCTGAGAGACTGGGGAAGTTCTGGGGGAGAGAGGCGGGTGGAGGAATGCTGAGTGCCCGATTTTCGCAGTCGCGTGGCAAGGATTTGCGCTTCTTTGTTCTTCCATTAATATCCCAGAATACCGGTCATCCGCCAAAGTGTTGAAGAACGCTCAGAACGGCTTCACTGCTCCGAAGCGAATCAATATACCTTCTTCTCACCAGAAACCCTATCCGACTCCTGGTCCGTCTTCACCTTATCCCGGTCACTTCGCCTTCTTCCCGTTCCTCTTCCTCTCCTGGTTCCTCCCCCTCCTCTCCCATATCGGCCTTTGGAGCCGACCCATTCTGATCCCCAGGGACCGTTGGTTGAGGCCTTACTACGAGGTTACAAACATGAGGCGAGCATGCTTGCCTGTATGAGACATGGAGTTGGATACTCCAAGCAAGGAGATGCTGGGAAGCAGGGGAAAGCCGGAGATGAGGATGAAGGCGGAGACGATGAGGATGAGGCTGGGGAAGATGATGTGGAAGAGGTAGCTTCGGGTGGTTTCATGGACGGGCTTCACCACGAGCCGGAGGGCTCGAAAGTTCAAAAGATCCTGGTCAAGGTCGGCACCGTCATCTACTGCAGGGTTAAGAGCGAATTTCCCGTCTCCGGCGATTGGAGGGAAACATCGTCGCTATCTGATTCCTCGGTCCCTCGCCCGATCCCTCGCTAGCGGCACATAGCTCAAACGTTAACCGGAAACGCACCGTCAGTCTACCCAGTTGCACCTCGATTAGACTCTTGCTCTTCCAGCAGAATTGACAGCATTCTCGGCGATCATCACAATTTCCTCGACGGACTGAATCCCCAGTCATCGGGTGATCCCCGACAAAGGCACGCCCGAAGTACCGGTACAGAGGGACGAGAGAGAAGCTTCAGATGACGAAGGCTCACATCCTGACACTGACAAGGGTGTGGAGGAACAGTCTGGGATCGCGACACCATTGTCACAAATTGAGAATGAGGAGGATAGTGCGGACTCGGACAGTGTGGTACTCGTGAAGCGACCCACCAGACATAGTAAGCAGCTTCGGTCATCAGGAATGGTCACTGATTGGCTGTCCAGGGCCGAACGACAGCGAGCCATCGAGCAAAGGCTCGCGAAATATCCGACCGATGTCGGAGGCGAGGAAAGCGTTCGGAAAGAAGAGGAAAATCGAGAAGCAGGACTAGGGATCAAGACAGCCACGAAGCGGATATATGCATGCAAGATGTCGTGATACGCAATACAAATGACCTATGCAGCCCATCTAACTCCAAACGTCAGACATCAATCGCTACTCTGCATCAGCTTCATTCTGCCACAAAATCACGGCACTCACATTCCGCTCCTTCAACAACTTCAGCTCCCTCGCACCCTCTACTCCCGGTGTACCCGCCTTCGCCTCGGCCAGAATTCTCACTAACGTCTCCTCGACCGATCGTGCCATACTCTTCGCATCCCCGCAGATGAAGACGTATGCCCGTTTCTCCAGGATCAGGGGTGCAAGCTGATCTCTCGCTTCGTATATCAAGTCCTGCACGTACACCTTGCCTAAACATCATCAGCTTAAATTCAGCAGAAGTCGATATGACTCGCTCCCATCCGGCTTCTTCATCTCCCGTGAGAACGCGACGTGCATATGTAACTTATCTCCCAGCTCGCTCTGATACGCCGGCCACTCGTCCGCGTAAAGGTAGTCCTCAGTCGACTTCCGGCATCCGTAAAACAGGTGCATAGGTGCCCAATCTGCCAGAGCATTCGGTCCGGATTTTTCAATAGCTCTTCGAGCAAGGGCGACTCGTTCTTGCACAAACCCTCGGAAAGGTGCGACGCCCTAATACGATCAACACAACCCGAATGGAATTTTTTGTGAGGTAGCTTACTGTTCCCGGACCAATCATGATTACTGGCACCTTCGGTGAAGTCGGTAGTCTGAAAGTCGATCTTCGAACATGTATCGGTACCCTATAGATATTCTCCCTCACGTAATTCCCCCTCGGTCCAGTAAGCTTATAGCTCGGTCTCTTATCCATCGTCACCGATTCCGGCTGTAAACCCTCAACAGGCGTCTTATTCCCTCCCGAAGCGACCTTGACGTTGAGGATGAAGTTCGTGCTCAAGCCGTGGACCCATCTTGACTCGAAATTGTGTGCGAAAGATGGGGCGGATTGGTATTTCAGGATGACGGCTGTGACGTGGATCGCTGATGGGTGGAGTTTGGAGGAAGAGGAGATGGAGTAGTATCGTGGTTGGAGTCGAGGGACGGCGGAGACTATCCGGTCGAAGGGGATGGGCCAGACTATACTTCGAATTGGGACGGTATCGAGGTCGTCGCCAACAGCTGCTTGAAGTACTTCTGCTAGCTTCAATGCTGGACCGTCGATCTCAGCGGCATAGATATCCTTGTTCGTTCCCCATCGTGTCAACTTCGCTTGCGCCTCCTCGGTCGGAGCAAAGCGAGACATGAAAGCGGTGGTCTGCCGTGATGCAGTTGCTGAGATATCTAGGTAATGCCGGAAGATCGCCTCATACGTTGCTGGGGTAGGAAATGGTACCTTCGCCAAAGCCGGATCGAGCGATTCGATATTGACGATCGCATGTCGCCTGTCCCCCTGATCAAGCCCCAACACCGACAGCATCCTATCCACCTCAACATCCGGGTTTGAAGGCCATATCCCCACATGATCGCCATGCTGATAAGTCATCCCCGATCCAGTGATATCAAATTCGATATGAACGCAATTCCGATCGCCACCAACAGCAAACAGCTCCTTCGACGAAAGAACCGGTGCAGGAAATGGGTTCTTCGCATCGTACGATCCAGAAGGCGTCGTGGTTCCCGAAGCCGAAGCGATCAGAGCCCTCGAGGACAACTCCCCATGATACACCTTCTCAGCGGGATGTGTCATCACCTCCGTCACCAAGAAATCCGCCACATCCCCCGCCCCTCCTTCCTCAACGCTCAACCGACTGGCGAAATCGTCCCACATCGCATCCTTCCATCCCAGATAATCCTCTTCCATCGACTTATCATCATCCCCTTCCCCTCTCTCCCCGATCCTCTTCGCACCAAGAGCAGCCAACCTCAAATCGATCTTCCTCGCCACCTCATTATAATAAGCATAAGTCTTGTTCCCCAACCCAAACACGACATAATTCAAATTCTCCAGAGATCCACCACCGCTCGAAAACTCCACTCCTTCATCCATGATGAAATCCATAAAAGACTGAGCGTTATCGGTCGGTTCACCTTCTCCGTAAGTGGCTACGACGAAGAAGACTGCAGATGTAGAGGGGAGTTGGTCGAGTTTGGCGAGCTCGTATTCTTCTGGATCACAGACGAGGGAGGAGAGTCCGAATCGGGTTTTCGCTTCTTTCGCTAGTCGGATCGCGTAGTCCTCGGCGGTTCCAGTCTGAGAGCCGTAAAACATGACGCAGCGTTTGCTCTGGGGTGGAGAAGCGATTGACGGAAGATCGAGGGTGTGGGGCAGCAAGGAGTATATGTACGACAGAGATGATCGAGGTGGTTCATCAGCATTTGCTCGTTGCCGGACCATTCGAGATCGGCGCTCACCCCTTTCTCCATCTTTTCCACAAAATCCCTCGGATTACCATCGTCCACCTGAACCTTCCCATGTCCATGCCCGTTTGTGGTGATCGCCGATCGGGGCTTGCCACTAATGATTGGGAGAAAATCGCGAAAGTACCATGCTAAGGGGAGGATGAGGGTAAGAAGGACGATGGCAAAGTCGAGGGGGGAGGGCATGGTCACTCGTGCTTAAACACGATCGATCTCGGTTTTGGGAATGTTTGAAATGGGATATTGATACGACGACAGTGGATGTTATGGAGATACACAACGGAGTCGAGTTCAATGAATGGAACGATCATCAACCAAAAAGGGAACACGTGGCTGGCGGCAAAGAAATTTCAAAGCCGAGGGTTTTAGAAGGGGCCAAGCAAAGCAAGGGCTCGGTGTGAGGCGGCTGCGATTCCGTGGAATGATGATCAAACCAAAAGATTACATCTGTCACTCGTTGACCGGATGATCTATGAGGGATGAGTCCGATGCATTCTCCAAGATCACTCGACGACAAGCCAGACGCCCCTCAAAGATGCGTTCAAGTTTCGCCGGTCGGATACGCATATGAGCTTCGGCCATGCATTGTTGTCGAGGGTAACCTACCTTTCCGATCGATTCTTTGGCCGAACAACTGGTATTCGACTGCAATCATCAGGGATGATCGTTTGTAGCGGATGACGTGACCTACCTGTGTATATCGACGAACTGGTCCGACTCATCCTGCATACCATTAGCGTAAGATGAGCAGGGAAGCAGAAATTTCACGATGATTTCCTTTCCAATCAGCTCCTAATGATAATTTAGACTTGTCCAAAACCTTTGCACGGACTCACCTCCACGACATCTTCCAAGGTCACTGCCAGCAGTTTGAAAGCTGCTCATCGCTTTTCGCCTCATAATGACTATCGGAGCTACTGACTATGACTTAGCTATGGTTTGCAATCAGCGTCATTCTCTGGATCGCACATTCACTGACCTTCCAGCAGGCTCAAGTCCGACGGACATTGCGGTAAGACCTGCGAAACGAGCGCCGATGCCGGTTTCAGATCGCTCGGATCGTAATCTACTAGAGCTCGGATGCTTCGAGCAGGCACAAATCAACAGACGTCCATCCCCATCCAGCAAGACTCACGTCATGCAGCCTCTAAGTGAAAGTGGTCAGCCATGCGTGCTGCAGAGGCCATATGCGCTCATGAAAGCACCTGGCGAGCTGGGCTCATACGCGGGTACCCACTGTAGCCTTTCCGCAAGATCTGCTTACTAAGCTGAAAGCCTCGCTTCCTCGTCGTTGCGCACCTCAGCGACGATCTCGTCATCCTGTCTCTTCGCATCAGCTCAACTCGAGTCGATGAAGTGAACCCACCACAATCCTCTCCGCAGACAGCTTATACATATCCTCGCTTGGAGTCTGCATCATCACTCATGAGCGATGCTAGAGAAAGCAGGCTCGTGACAGCGCAACATGACATCTCTAAGAGTCTTTCCAGAGAACTCCAAGACACGCCCTAGCAGCTCGACCTCTTCCTCGCCCAGTTTTCCTCCACTCCAAGCGAGACGAAAGTCTTGAGCTCGGCTTTGCGGAATGTCACACCATCGTCGTGAGCGCCGAGAGTATAGTCGAGGAGCTGAACCAGTCAGCGTTGACTGCGAGGCATACAGGATCTACAACGATAAGAGAGAAAGTGGGCGGGACTTACCATACCAATAGGCTTGACGATGGGATATAGTAGGTATATGAGGGTCCTGAAGAGTGGGGGGAATGTCGCTCCGATCGCCCGACCGTATCGGCTGCATATAGCTGATCGATTGAGCCAGGAAAATTGTGGAGAATCGAGGGAAACGTACACTGAGGTAGGATCCTGGTCAGGCGTCAGTACAGCTTAGTTTGTCCTCTCAGGCAGCTAACTCTGATGATGAGATGATCAAGCCGAAGCTGGTCAGGATAAGTCAAGCGAATGTGGAGGACATACCGCCACAGACGAGCTGGATGTTGGCGCATCAGACCTTGCGTTTCTCAGGCGAAGAGAAAAGGTAACCTCAAGTGCTGTACTGCCCAGCACAGCGATATATCCTCCTCCAACCTGCTCTTATCAGCTGTCACTTACACTTCACCTCCATTGACATACGATGGAGTCGAGAAATATCGGTAAGGAAGTGTTGACCAAGGTATTACCTGTCTTCTTCGTTAGCTGGGTTTTCCAGAGTGTTTATAGCCTTCGTCTCACCAAGAAGTAGCACGACAAGCATCCTATGTCGCCCAGCTTTGATCAAGTCCAACACTCTCAGAGCCTGTTTTCGTTCCGCCGTCGTCCCAGATAGACTCAATATTTGAAGGTTCACCTGCTCTTATCAGCTAGATTCACCGAAAAGGTTAAGATGATGAACCGAATCGAGACCCATCAGACCTAATGTCAAGCCCGAAAAGACACCTCCGAGGAGAACGAGGTTGATGATGATGACGATGTACCATCCAAAAAAGGGATCTGTAGGGGTCACATGGACATGTTTCGCGCCTGGCCCGTTAAGTGTCAACTGATTTGAACGAGCTCAGTACGAAGGTTTAGGACTCACTAGTGCTGTTCCCTCTCGCTAGTTGCATAATGCTCTCCATGGTGTGGAGACGTGAGTTCCACGACAAAGAGTGTGATCAATATGACCGTCATATACGACCTTAGGTGACGTCCAGAAAGACAAGTTCTCCATAACCAACTCTCTTCGGCACTTGAAGGGCACGAGGTGCAAACGTAATGCAATAGCTTCCGGTTCATGCCGTACAATGCATCCAGACTTATAGCTTTTCCGAAGCCTTCTGATCTCCCTGCAGACCTAATGGCCTGATGACCATGCTCATATCCTCACCGACCACCACCGTCTCACTCCTTCCTATCAATTCCCATTCATCCGCGTTGAATGTATTCGGTTCACTGCCCACAATCACATGTTTCCCATGCTCCTCTTTCGCCTTGGTCCCTTCGCTCAGTTCCGCTCCAGGCTTCCCCTCATCCGGATGACCCTTGAATTTCCGGTTCAGAGTCGCTCCAGCTGTTGTTGAGTAGTATAGACTCGGCGGTTCTCGGTCGGGTGGTGAGGCGTATCGAAGAGCTACGAGTGATACACCGGAAGAGACAAGGAGGTTGAGAGCGTTATTTTCCGACTTGCCCGCTTTCTTCTCGGCAGTGGACTTCATCTCCTCGAGTTGAGAGATAGTTTTCGTCATCGTTTCTGCCATCTTGTCGATCGGATAAATGGACGTCCAGTCGCCGTCTTCGCCGCAGAGATTGAAAAAGTACAAAGCGGCGATATGCTCCGAGTCGGTCGTCCCGAGGATGGCCATCTGGTATCGCAGGGGAAGGAGGGAGAGAAGTTGTGCTCTGAAAAGGTGGAAGGAACCGAGGACACCGTTATGGCAGAAGAGATGGCGGCCAAAGGCGTAAGGGTGACAGTTGGTCTCGACGACGGGGGTCAGGCCTGGAGGTGCATGTTTTAGCTGTGCAACAATCTAAGGCTGGTCCCACTCACCTGTACCCGCTCGGATATGCGCAACAACAGACTTCGCCTGGATCCCTGTCGCAAAGCTCTTAAGAACCAGATCATTCAAAGGCGGTCGCACATTCTTGTACAACACCGGCCTCATCCCTTCCTTCCCTGTCAGACCATCTTCATACTCCTCATATGCATCACTCCACCAGCCAACACCGAACCCGTCCATGTTGGTTAGCGGGTTTGGTGATCCATCATCATTCGCCGAAGCTGGGGCAAAGTGGGCTGCGCTAGGCTTGCTCAGGGACGATTTGGTATAGTTTTTGTATGGAGATGGGTCGAAGGACTTGTGTTCGTCGGGAAGGAAGTGCTCATCGACTGGGTAGCGTCAGGCATGCTCAGTTGCAGAGAGGAGAAGACTGACTTTGCTTGACGATGGAATGAGCTGGTCGGAGTAAGACATCTTCGAGGAGTTGAGGTTCGTCGCCAATGTAAGTGAACCAGCGACACATCTTAAGCGTGTTTTAGGAGCTACATAATGAAACTTCACACATGCATTCAGCGTTTCAAAACCCACAGTAGCATATGACGCAAAGCATCCCTATTGCAGGAACAGCCACAACGATATTTCCGGTACATTGCATTTCTGCTTAGTTGCCCTACGTCACTCGCCCCTGTCATCCGCCCTCCGGCGATCCAGCGTGACAACGGTATCATTCCTGAGAAGAATCCTTTCGTGTCACTCCAACTCTTCTATCAAGTGTAGGATCCTGTCTTTCGTTTTAAAGAGTTCGACGATACATCTGTAACGCTTAACGAGATGAAATTCGCCAAAGCGGTGATCTGTGCTGCGTTGGCTTTGTCGGTGAGCGCGGACGCCAAGCTCTTTGGAAAGGATAAGCGTGAGTCTTTGCCCCTGCATGATCGACTGCCCGTGTATTGGTCTGTCATGGTCGAGAAAGCACGAGAATCATCTCGCTGACGGAAGTTCTCTTCAACGCTCCTTCCCATTTCCCATCGACTCACATGACCTTCCGTTCCTCATCCTTCATTGCCACTTCTCTTCCACCTTTCAGCCGTCTACGAGGATTGGTCGCTTGATCAGTCAATCCAGTTCCTGAAAGAACAGGGAGTCGCCTTAGCCAACAACCCGACTCTTCAGGATGCACAAAAGTTGGTTGCTGAGCGTGCGGATGCGGCTGCAACTGTGAGCTCCTAGCCACCTGTCCGGCTGCACGGGCCTGCAGTCTGAACCAGCGAGTCACTTAGCTGACATATTACTTCAGTGGGGAGCAAAGGCCGCTGGAGCTGGACAAGCTTATTTCGAGGGATACAGCGGGAAAGCCATTGACACGTCAGCCTTTTCCCATACTCCGCGAACAAAGCTGAGCAAAGTCAGGTGGTCCGAGAGCGAGCTGCGAGAGTGGTTACTCGAGAAGGGCGTTGTCTCACCCTCCTCCACCCGTGAACAGCTCCTCGTCCTCGCCAAGCAGAAGTAAGCCAAATACACCCCCTCGAGAAGTACCGCTAATTGGAGCAGGGCTTCCGCTGCGTCCACCGCTGTCTATGGCCACCCCACCGATCAAGCTGTTTCTTCGGTCTCCTCGGCTGCTTCGGCTGCATCTGCTGGCGCCTACGGCGGTGTCAGCTCCGTCTCGTCCGGCTTATATGGCGGTGCGAGCGCTGTCTCTTCTCAGGCCGCGTACGCCTCAGCTGTAGCCCAAAAGAAGCTTGACGATGCGAAGGACTACGTCTTCTCCACATGGGATGACAACCAGCTCCGAACCTGGCTCGAGGAGCATAACATCGTTTCCACTCCCGCTCCCACCGGTCGATCAGCCCTCCTCAACAATGTCCGTGTCGCCTACCTCAAGGTTACCAACCCAATCTACGAGGCTTGGTCTACTAGTGCTATCCACGAATGGCTCGTTGAGCACGGTATCACCCACCCTGAGCCGACCGCTCGCGACAAACTTGTCGATCTGATGAAGTCCAACTACTACGATGCGAAAGACACCGTTTACTCTACCTGGGACGAATCTCAGATGAGGGATTGGCTCATCTCGGAGGGTGTCATGTGCGTCGTTCTCTAGTTTCAGAATTTGCTTTAATATCTTGTAGAAGCACCGATGCCGCTCAGCTCAAGAAGGAGAAGTATTCGAAACTCCTAGACGAGCACTACACGCGAGCCAAATCAACCGCCTTCAGCGGCTGGCACGACTCTGACATGAGGTCATGGCTGGTCGAGCATGGGTACCTCAAGTCGGACGGTGAGGCCAAGCGCGAGGATGTGAGTCAACCTTGACGTGAGACCCGTTACTGACTTGATCAGCTCATCAACCTTATGTCCAACAAATACAAGGATGCCACTTCCGCTCCCTACCTCGCTTGGCCCGATGCACGTCTCCGTGCACAGCTGAGGAGCTACGGCATTGATGACACGAAGTTCAGTACACGCCCCTCTCTTCTTCACGAGGTCAGGAGTGAGTGCCGAATCCCCCGCTTCGCCTCGTACTGATCATCCGTAGTCCACTACGTCCAGAGCCAGAACAGGGTCGAAGGGATCCTCGCTTCCATCCGCGAGACCATCAGCGGTGGTGTGGAATTTGCCGAGGAGAAACTCTCCCAAGTCCTCGAGGCGAGTTGCATCAAGAATGTGATCTCTGAGCTACAGGCTGATGCCAAGCCAGATGTTGACCTCGTCGAAACTTACCGCGGAGGAGAAGTATGAAAAGGTCAAGGCTTCCGCTTCGTCCGCCTTGCTCGTCGCCGTCAGCTCGGTTAGCTCCGCTGCCAGCGTTGCCGGTGCAAGCGCGACCTCTGCCGCTGGTGTTGCCTCATCAAACGCGTTGTAAGTTATTTAAATGGGATCGTGATCGCTCCGCTAATATTCGCAGGGCGTCCGCATCGAGCGCCTCCGCTTCCGCCAGCTCTGCTGCAGCGTCGATCTCCAGCAGCCTTTCCTCCGCCGCGTCCTCCGCTTCATCCGTCGCATCCAAATCTGCCAACCCGTCTTTGTCTTCGTCGGCCTCTGTGGCGAGCAAGTCAGCCGTTTCCGTAGCGTCATCCGCTTCGTCTTCGGCTTCCTCTTTAGCGTCTTCCGCTTCGTCCGTCGCTTCAGTTGCAGCCCACTCTGCCTCCCTCTCCGCCTCGTCCCTCTCCGCGTCTCTGTCCCGGTCTGCTGTGTCTGCCGCCGCGGTCGCCTCCTCTTCCGCGTCCAGCCTCTCTTCGTCCCTCTCGCACTCCTGGTCTGCTGCGAGCAAGTCAGCGGTTTCTGCGGCGAGCGTTGCGAGCAAGAGCGCCAGCTCCTACTCTGCCAGTCTCAGTAGTGTAAGTGCTCAGGCGAGCAAGAGCGTGAAGATGGAGCTTTGAGGGGATGAGCAGTATTTGCGCGGGAGGATAAAGGAGCAAAGGAGACGTGAGGTGTTAGGGATGGAGAAGAGGAGGAAGTAGGCGACCCATTTCCGACGACATACACCTTTTCGAGACGACCAGAAGATTTAGCAAGGTTGAGTGAGGTGTCTTTACGTATAAACGAGAGTGAAGCTATGAATAACTGTGCAAACATCCTTAGCCAATGTTTCAATAACCCTTACATTGTCACAGTACGCTTGAAACCTTCGTCTGGCTTGTATCGAGAAGACGATTTCGGTAATCCGATGCGCGGGAGTCGCTATTGATGATTGCGTCATATAAAGCGGTCTTCGGCCATACGGTCTACTTAGCCGCGGTTTGATATATCTGTTCCTTTCGCCAACAATGTTGTCTGATTACTCCGCTCTGTCGATCGTTCAACAGCCCCGCATCTCCATCATCGAGCTCGACTTTCAATCGAACGTGAAAGTCAGCGAACGCGATTGAGCCACGACAGACGATAAGCCCTTCCACATCAACGAAGCTCGAACGAAGCGTCGCGACAGACTGTTGGAGACGAGATGTCGCCTCATTCGATCATTGATCCGTATAATCTTACCATCTCTTTACTTATCACACTCGCATGGCAGCTCAGTGGGTTCGCCATAGCTTGGACGTTGCAAGTGGGTAGAATCTTCCTTGGACTAAGTCGGACGTCGCTGATGAGGTGGGTTTCGGCTGGGTAGTTTGACAAGATCACCGAGTGAGTGATACCCTCCCAGCGAGTTACGAGTCTGTACTGATCACAGGGTCCTTCTCCGTAGTTTCACCGTGAGCTTCCCTTGTTAGCAGTTCCGCAAAATCGGGCAGGAGATTGACTTCGACACGATGTAGGGAGGATCAAACTTCTTCATCTTGGCTCTCATCACGCTGTGTACAGGAGGCAGTGAGTTGTTCTTGGATCTCAACCTGGAGACAGTAATGCTGAGTGCGGAGATAGCTTATTATGCACGGTACATCTCTCTCACCTCGGCAAGTGACGCGACAGACTAACGCGATTGTGATCCCCCTCAGGAATATCGTGTAAGTTGACCGTTTGAACGAGTTCCCTGGAAGCGTCAAGCTGATTTTGGGTTATTAGCGCTTCCGTCTTCATGATGATCTGGGCTGCCCGACTCGGAGGTTTCTTACTCTTTCGAGTGCTCAAGACGGGTAGTACGTCGATAAAACTCTCTCGTAGGGGGTACTGCTTATCCTTACTTCCAGGCGATACACGGTTCGACGAGATGCGTTCCCACTTCTTCAAGTTCGCTGGGTTTTGGGTCGGTCAGATCCTCTGGGTATGGACTGTATGTGAGTGCATATCTCTCTCTTTCCTTCCTTGTGCCGCCTGTATCTATGCGATGAAGAGCTGATGAGCTGGCTCAGCACTCCCCGTGGTCATCCTAAACTCGCCAATCGTGTCCGATAAAGCACGACGCGGAGTCAACCCATCTTTCGGCTCTGGTACGGATATCGTTGGGATCATCCTCTTCGCAATCGGTCTCTTCTGGGAGGCAGTCGGTGACATCCAGAAGGTACGCTCTTCCCCTTGCACGTCGCCCTGAGACTCGGCTGATGAGGTGCGGTAGTACTTATTCAAATCAAGTAATCCCAAACCGCCAAAAGGACAGCCATGCACCAAGGGGCTGTGGTACTTCTCCCGGTGAATCCACCTCAGCTTCGGTGCGATTCTTGGGCTAATAGGAATCTACTTAGACACCCGCCTTACTTCGGCGAGATCGTCCTTCATTGGGGTCTTTGGCTCTTATGCTGTAAATCTCTGCTCTTTCCGTCGTTTGGTCCAGCAACTGATGGGGAGCAGTACAGCCGAGCTTGGCCGGACACATCACCTCTGGAGCTAAGAGTGCGCAACTCGGCGCTATGGTCTCCCCGCTCTTTACGACTGTCTTGTGGGTTTCCTTCCCCCTTCTTCCACTGTACCTTCGCCTCGTGTCCAGCTCATATTCGTGCCTAGGCTATTCTTCCTTTCCGGACTCCCTCCGGCCGAAAAGCCCACGGCCAAACGGTACTTCATGATGTCCCATCCCTCTCCCTCAGATTCCGAGCATCCAACCGAATCCGAGACCCGAGGGAAAGCTCAGAACGATATCTGGACAAACTATAAATCATACCTAGCACGGACGAGTATTGTCATCCCCATCCCACCGCAGATCTACCGACCTCTGCCAGAATGGATGAAGCGGACTGTCCTGCTCGACTTCCCAATGTTCTGGTTCGATGAGGAGAAGGATGGAGCTGCTGCTATCGAGGAAGCGAGACGACAGGATGCGTGAGCCATATTGATGCAATGCATTGTTTTGTAGCCTTAGTACCGTCCTGCTGCTGCTTTGGCAGATGACATCCGCTCTCTCGTTCTCATCCGTCGGTCGCTCATTCCGGAATTATTGGCGGTAGTCCGCAGGAGATAAGCAGAGGCGAATCGCTCGACCTGAAGGTATCAGCTTGACAGCAGCCCGCTATTGGAAGGTGGCTCACCTCGGCTGCCGGTATAGCATCCCGTTCGCTCCTCCAACGCTCGATGAGCACACCCGCCTCTTCCGCGTAGAAATCTCGCTCCTCCTCGCCCTCCGCCTAATCGTTGTCAGCGTGACAAACCTGATTGTAAAGCATGCCTCACCTGATCATGGAACCCCATCACAGCCTCCCAGCACTCCCGCAATGGTACACCACCCTCAAGCAATGCTTCACTAGCCCATCCAGCAGGAGAAGTCGCAGCTATCCCAGCCTCCTCGGTGTACACGACAGGCAGGATGATATCTTCGCCAGTCAGCTTCATGTCCCTTCAGTTCATATTAAGGCTCACCAAGAGGAGCGGCTTCGGATGGGAAGTATCTCCGACATAGGTCTGACACCGCTTCTCCTAAAGCCACATGGGCTGCTGGTCCACCACCTCGTTGCTGGAGAAGTTGCCGCCAGACCGCTTCGCACACATCTTCTATCCGCGTATCGGCCGTTTTCAGGATGAGCAAGATCGCCTCGTATAACCGGTAGGGTCGAGCATAGTTCTGGTATAGCTACGATCCTCATCAGTTGAGCAGCCTTTTTCAAAGCGAAATCCCAAACCTACCTCATCCAGACCAAGTAGATCACTGTTTAAATTCGCAAGCAACAAACCCTTCTCCTCCCCACCCATATCAGGATGCGACTCAACAGCCCTAACAACCTCCATCTGGACTTGTGCCACATCCATCCGTTCCTGCAACCCACTCGTAAACTCTACATTCTCCGCTCCAAGGGAAGCCGCAGACTTGGCCGAGGTCAGCGCCTGAGCCAGATAGTACACTCTATCATTTAAGGTCATAGGACTGCTTGATCAATCAGAGCCGGTGATCTACAGACTGGCGTACCTTTGCCTTGTGGCTAGGTCGGAGAGAGCTTTGGAAGCAGGGAGATAATCCTCTCGCCTGGCGTAGTACTTCCACAGCAGATCCCGACGGTCTTCGACATTGCTGCTCGTGGACTGCAGGTATCTCTCGATATACGGCGTGTCGAACTGGTCTTTCAGCTAAGAGACCTGAGATATGAGTTGCCTCTCACCTCGAGAAGCTGCTCCTGGAGACGCCGTGCAACATGCCAATCATACAAGTACGCATGGAACAGCTCATCATCCGAGTTGATAGCTAAGCTATACGCCTCATCACGCTTTATGGTTGCCGTAGAAGCTATCCATCAGCGCTTGCGAGCAAGCTGCACGAACTGTTTCCACCAGCTGTAGCCCTATCCAAGAGCTCATCGAACATCCCTAAGGCCTCGATGACACACTGATAGCATTCCATACGAGTAGCGTAGAGCGCCTTCCGCGGATCGGAGGGGTGTTGTCCATCACGGAGGTAGTCAAGCGCTTTATCGTTCGGGTCCACTTCGGCCGCGTATCGCAAGCCTAGCTCGACAGCGCCTGTATGTCAGCTCATAGATCCGGTGATGATCCTAACCTGGGGTATACTGTAGATCCCGGTACCTTCGCGAAACATCCTGTACTCGGCTGATTGGCATGCTCGCAGACGCTCGAGTGAACAGCCTGGATGATCAGCTCCAGTCATCCCGGTAACTCACCGTAATGATTCTGCCAGACTTTCAGTCCGCTCAGTCGGATCTCGAGAACCCTCAGCCCGTCGCATACTTTCCTCCGCCTATGTATCAGCCTACTAATTTAGGGGTTCTCACCTTGTACAGAACCACATCTCCGGGTTGACAGAATGTCCCACATCGCTGCTGCAGTATCTCGCTCAGAGTATCGATCTCCTCATTAGCTAAGTGCTTCTTATGACAGGCTCACCCCTAGCTCCTGTCCAATCTGCATCTCGATCAACGATGTCACCAACCTCCGAGCAATATCATGCCCGTCGGTACTGGTAAACAATCCCTGGAAGGTGAGATTCGCGATAGTTTGCTGTGTTTGCTGGTCGCATCTGCCCGAATCAGCAGCGGTTCTCATCAGGTCGTGCATGCACACCTGATGATGATCTCGGACATCTTGTAGTCGTTAAGCAGGAGGACGAATGATATGGCTTCGATAGCTTGCTTGAGCAGCACCTGCAGACCATGTAGTGAGAGATCCTCCTGATCCCAAGCGAGCTTTGCGTCTCCTTCAGCTTGCACTCGAGGCAAGGGATGGCTTTGCCATCAGCTTGAATCCGCTGACTCCGACTCACTCGTCTAGATATCGCCGAAGCTGCTCCAGTCTCCCTTGCACCGTCTGGAGTAGACTCTCCGGAACAGCCAGTAATTGCCTCCCGCCGGCTACCAGCATTGTCACTCTGGTGTTCCAGATGGGTCGCAAGTATCTCGCTAGTATCAGGGCGAGGCCATCATGTCGACCGCTAAAAACGATTGTCCGTCCTGTCGTGCCGTCTCGCACTGATGGGGATCCTGCTGAAAGCACAATGCTGCTAACTGCCGAAGCTGTGTCGGGTTGTTTGATGTCTAGATCGGCGCCCATGCTCACTCCCATCGCGGTCAGCTGCGTTTTTCCGAATCTGACAATCAGCTCAAGCTAAGATCTAGCTGACTCACGTATTGCGGACGACGGAAATCGCAGCATCCTTCTCGTGCTCAATGTCGGATTGAAGCATATCGATCGGGCGCGACTGAATAGCCCAAAATAGTCCGCTAGTCGCCAGGATGAGAAACTGCCTAGCCTCGGTCGTCGCTTGTCTGGGTAATGCGGAAAGAGCAAGCCCATCGCTTTTCAGAAGCGACGAAGAGCTTTGAGCAGGATTCGTCGACGCGATCTCGACGACCGTCCAGACCTGACTGGGTATGTTGTCCTGGACATACCATTCCTGCAGTGCGGGTGGTTCGAAGTTCTCGTAATTCTCCCTTCCGGCTGCTTGCCGACCGGCATTAGGAACGAGACATGGTAATTGAGATTGAGGAGTGGGTGAGCTGGTATCGTGTTGGACTCCGATGAAGGTGCCAGAGGAATAGAGTGTTTGAGAAGCGAGGTCGAGCGAGTTGGTAGGTGGACCGCGAAAGCTGAGGGGGTAGAATGGTGAAGCGGAAAAGTATATGCGAGTGCCTCATGTAAGCTACAGTACTGTGAGACAGACTCACCATTAGCGGTAATGGCAACCAGACAAGCACGTCGACTTTCGTGAGAACCGATGACGGCGAGAGAAATCACCTTTGCCTGGGGGTAGTTTGGCGCAGCACCGGCAATACCTCGACTGATGAGATCGTTTTTCAACCTGGTGTATTTGCCTCGACTGATATAGCTTGTTCCTGACACGTCGAACATCTCGATCTCCCCTTTGGTATGTAAGGTGAAGAGCCGGCCCTGACCTTGGTCGATGACAAAGCTCTCGACTCCTTCCTGATCTACCATCATAAGCGATCCCGTACACGAGGAATCTGAGCTTGACTCACTAGTAGATGTTAAGACTGATGGCATCCAAGTGGACAAGCTCCCGCTCGACCGGTTGGTGATCGACACACGAGCTCCACTACCGAAGAACCACCGACTCTCACTCGAATACTCAAGCCCGTACAGATCCTTGTTGCCACCTCGCATGAAGACTCGTCCAGTCGCAGTACCAGCGATGTGAAGCATCGAAGTGGGTGTATCGACGGAAAGATTCGTATGATACAGGTTGAGCTCTCGAGCGGATGGGCGGGAGAGACCAAGGAGGGTGAGGCGGGAGGCGGTACAGATGATGAGAACATGGGTGATACCGTCGACGAATACGTCTACATCCATCAGCACTATGACGTTTCCCTACGACTAACCTTTCCGAGCTTTGACCAGACCGACCGACTCTATAGTATCCGGTTGCTCGTCGTACCGACTGAAGTCCCGCCTGCACCCAACACGTTAGCTCACTCCTCCTGACCCCTAGCCTGACTCGCCCATCATTGTAATCCCATAAAAACAACTTATTGTCCACGGTGAACCAAGCCCTCTCAATCTCCTCAAACAACCCCATCTTCGCCGTCAAGTGCTTGTCTACCCAGGCACCCTCGTCAGCAGCTACTTTACCCCCTTTCTCATCCTCTTATGCCAGCTCACAATTCAGCTCCTGATGCAGCGCATCGGGCAGAGGCGTCGTCCTAGTCACCTTAAACGGTCGGAAAGCATTATTCGTGCTCGGAGGTTGGATGTAAGGCTCCTGACCTATTAAAAGCCCCGCATCAGCTCCAGCTCCAGCACCAGCACCGCCCCCTTCTCCTCCTCTGTCTCCTCAGATGAACAGAACTCACAGAGGTTAGAAAGCATATCCGCTAGATCCGGCGAGATCTCACTATCCGAGGTCAAAGCCCTCTCCACTTTCCCTTTAGCTCTTCCAAGTGGACCGTAAAGCGAATCCTCATCTTTCGAAACCGATTCGAGCTGTTGGGGTTGGAGTGCTGTGCTCATTGGTGTATAGGAGTAGGTCGGTCTTTGTCCTCCGTATTGCTGCATCTGTCCCTGTCCTCCCTGCTGCTGTTGTTGAGATTGTGAGGTTTGTTGAGGCTGTTGATATTGCTGTTGGCTCTGGGGTTGAGTCTGTTGTTGAGGTTGTTGGTAGGAAGGACCGGGTTGGGAATGCCACGGTTGCAGCGAATTCGGTAAGACCTGGTTGGCAAGAGCAGGTATTTGAGGAGGGACATTTGGGAGATGGCTGCCGATGTTTGAAAAGGGGTTCGGGACATGTGAGAGGATCGGGAGGTGCTCTGCGAGTTGTTGAGGTAGATGAGGATATATCGATGAAGAGGATTGTTGTTGGTTCTGCTGAGGGGATTGGGGACCTGTGAGGTAGGCGGACCGAGTGAGTGAACTGATCGAGCTGATCATTTCTGAGCAGTCCGGCCGATGACCCTCTTCCTTCTCGCCCAAGAAGTCGTATTGCTGAGGCTCGATAGCCAGGGAAGGCTTATGTGGAGGAAGCAATATCGCCTGTAGCAACTTCGACGAGGTCGCGAAATCTCACGCGTGGCTCAGGGTCACGTGAAGTGGCAGATAACCATCTTATGGCTTTATCCGTTGAGCCCGTCCGAGCTGTCGGGAAGGGGGAGCAAGCGGATTGGGTGAAGAAGGTCAGAGCGAGCGGAAGAGCAAAGGAGGCGGAAGGTTAAGTCGCTGTGGGGAAGACGGGAGATGATGGAAGTGGAGGACGTGATGGTACAAGGTAGGTTGTGGAAGGTAAGGACAGGGTGAGGCATGCGACGAGGCCTGACGGATGTTTACATATATGGTGCATGGTTGATCGTATAGTACACATCGCATTGTTGTTGACCTTGCCGTCTCTCTTCCTGCTGTCACGCCTTCTTCATCGCCCGCGGTGCGCGATGGTCAACTCCGCCAAACTCCCCGGAAGTACTCATCGCTTGGATCGTCGAAGTAAGCGGTCCCTGGGTCACCCTGCGACACATTTCAGCTGCTGCTGCCACGCATCGGGAGCCTGAACTCTTACCTGTACTTGATTCCCGAACAGCCGCGATCGACGTACCCCGCGGCGTTTAGTGCCTCGGCACAGCGAGCATAATTTTGCTTGGACGGTAGCTGCGGATCCCAGACGGCGAGGATGATCTTGTCCTGATATGTTTAGGTCGCAATGACATTTGCAGCAATTCAAACTCACCTCTTGTGGGACATAGAGCCTCCGAGGACCACCGGCGCGCTGCGGTACTTGTTTTGTCTTATCATCTTCGTTTTCACTGACTTCTTCCTTTGGATGGTCGATATCCATAGGCGCAAGGGGATCTTCGGAGCTGGCTCGGTCGGAAGGTGAGGGTCCAGATATCTTGGCTTTCTTACGGAGCTTGGTGGGCTTCGTGACAGTCTGAGTTGTATAGGAGCGGGATGTCTTGTTGGTTCTCGGCGTCCCCTGATGGTTGGTCTAAAGAGCGTCAGCTTCGAAGACCAATATGGTACCGACCTTGTCCTTGTCCGCAATCCCTTGTGCCTCGTAAACCTCCGCGCTTCTCTTCTCTACTCGAGGAGCTATCAGAGCGCGGACTCTGCTGATCGGAGCACTCTTGGTCTCCGATATGCGTGTCTTCCTCGCGATCGGAGGGGACGGATTGAAGCCGACAGTTGCGCTGACAGATGGATTTTGCAGAGCGAGCGTCGTCCAAGTTATTCTACATGGGTGACTGGACGCACTGCGACTCGGTGGAGCGCCGTTGCTCTCCCAGCATGACGGCGGTGTTCCGTATGCTGGCAGAAGGGGAATGGTTGAGTCCAAGTGAATTGGCAAAGAGGCATCACGAAGTACGACCGGCCTGACGGGCTTCGGTGGCTTCGGTGGCTTCGGTGGTGTGAAGCCCTTAGTCTTTGCCGCTTGCTTGTAGTTTGCCGGAGCAGTTTGGTGACCCACGGAACAGCTTGCAGCACCACGTTTGCCACTCTTGCTGATGGTGTATTCTTGGGAATTGTCGAAGCCTTGACCCTATTTTGTCGGAACAGCACTCGCTTTGATAGGAGAGCGCACCTGTATTTCTCTCGCAGTGACCAATCTGTCGAGGTCTTGTGTACTGCCCCCTTCGTCCTCCAACGGTCTCGCATGCTTCCATGAACTCGAATGAGGTTTGACACGGATCTCGCCGCAGACCGTAGCTATCCCCGGAAATCCGCTTGGCGTTTCGCAGTCGATATCCAGCTTCACCACACCCTTGAAGCAGTCCATCTGGAAGAATGTAATTGCTGTAGGATAAGAGACCTTGTAAATCAGGAGCAAGCGAAGGGCGTTTTTGGCTGAACTGTATGAGGTGGAATAACTGTTGCGAAATTAGAATGACTCACCCCACAACCGACTCAAGGATGCCACGCTTGTCATCTTTCGATATGTCCGCAACGCTCGGGTCACTAGATTCGCTCGACTGATCGAGCCTTTCCGCAGCATTCGGGGCAGTTGGCCCTCCCTCTTCCGGACTTTCGACGTCTGAGTCGCCCTGTTCGCCCTGCTGTCCGTTGACTCTGTGCGGCTCGGTCGAGAGGTAAGAGTTCTGATTATGACCGACATGTGCCGCTTCGGCCGACCCTTGCGTCACGACCGAAGCGAGCAAGTCTAAGCCGACGTACATTCCCTGCTCGCCCTTCGTTGTAGGGAGTGCTTTCCCGATGGGATCATGCGCATGGAATGGACTGTCGAGCTGATCACCCTTGATGAGATCTTTATCGAGCTCTTGGATATGGCGCTGGATGGTCAGTTGGTAATATTTGCTCTTGCCCCGCTTCCGCTTCGTAGGGGTGCGAGTTGCCGGCGTGGGGGTGTACTGAAGTGAGGTCGGAGAAGACGACAAGGCGGCAGCTAGATCAGGCATACTGTCTTGCTCCTCTTCGAGGTATGTTTCACCGGCCGTTGACTGATCGAAGTCTTCACCCTCCTTGGTGAGCGCGGCGGGTATCAAAGTGCTGGTGCCTTGGGGGTGCTGTGACACGGGCAAGTGATCAACTGCATATCGCGAGCACCCCGGACCAGTCACAGGTAGGGTCGAAGTAGGCACATCACTGAGCGTCCTGCTCGACGTCATCTACTTCTGCTGGGTCGTAGTCATGAGCGACCATCGGCATTGACACTCCTTTGCCGGAAAGGTCGTTGTGATCGGCTTCAGGATCGAGCAAGCCCGAAGACGGAGGCAAGGGCACCAAATCCATCCCAAGCGGTGATGGTGCAGGAGTTAGCGGATGAGCTGGTTCTGTCGGAACGAGTGGGTGAGCTAGCTTCGGGACAAGCAGTGCGTGGATGGGCATATCGTCTTCGGCAAGAAGCTCATACTGCCCGTCTTCTGAGAGGCCCTCAGAGCTGGGAGACGAGGGGTGAGGCAGCATCGAAGAGAAAAGTGGTAGCATAGGGGGGGGTAGAGCTCGAATTTTGCTGCTGTCGACCACAATGATGCTGACTTCAGTGTCGCTAAAGATCGTGGGATCGCCATTGTAGTGCACGTCGATAACAGCGTCGGCCGCGCCGGGAGCCTCCGCCGCCGGTGGAGTGGTAATCTTTGCCGCCGGTGGAATGCTGGCAGTGCTGGACGGAGGTGAGGAGCCATCGAGTGGAGAAGATATACTGCCTTGGGATGATGGGAAGGGGGCGTCTAGGTCGAAGGGCGGTACATCGTCGTCCACCTTGGTCTTCAAGGGGTTGAGCTCGGGACTTTCTGCGTTGACGAGCCCGACTGGCTGCAATGTGAGGCTCAACGGCTGTGCACCGGTCGGTTCCGTAGTTGTGGCTGCATGTCGCACTTCGTCCGCAGCCTCGGTATAGTGGTCCATCGACGTCCACAGAGGAGACTGTGGAGTAGGCGGACCGGCTTCGACATCTGTGGGTTGAAGAGCGAGTGACATAGCCTGTCTGAGATTCTCGACCGCATTGACACCTCGTCTGGCGCGAGGAACTGATGCAGCATCACGCATGGTGGACGGATGGGTGAGGAGGGGAGAGAGCATGAGAGATGCTTGAGAGGATAAAGCGGTAGCTGACTTGCCAGCCTACTCACCGTCAGCCTAGAAATCACTCGTCAATCGGATTTACTTCTTGGAGATTCTCGCTTGTCCAACTGTCCTGAGTACTAATATGCCCCTCACCCATCCTGTCCAGAACGCCATCAAGTTCATCTTGTACCTCTCCTCCCAGTGATGGCTCCCTTGGAGCGAACAACTGCGGCGGTGCCTTTGAGTAATATGAAACGAGGTAACTGCGAGGAAGGTCCCAGAGCATCTCGCGAGGAAGTTCGAAGACGTCGGTGTCCCACCACTCCTCGTGTTGGCGCTTCTTAGGGACGATGGACGGACGCATGGTGCCGAGAAGGTGTCGACGAATCAGGCTTTTCTCGAGACAAGGTTTGGAAGTAGCAGGTCGTGACATAATCTATTGCTACAGGAAGCTTTAACGTGAGCCAGATCGCTGGGAAAGGGAAGGTTGGTGGAAGTAGGGCTTACCAGGGTAAGGCTCATGAAGCAACATGCGGTGTGGCTGCGACGGGCAAAGCTGTTTCCCGGAAAATTCAACGGTCATGCGTTATCAGAGGCATGCGAAACGCAAGCCAAAGAAAGCAACGAGGGAATGAGGAGGAGTGAGAAGGAATGAGAAATCGAATAGACGCGCGCCACGGTACGACTAAGGAATCCTTCGCAAGCGAATTTAGTGACCTTGTCTCGATGGCCATCGGAATGCTCGAGCGCATCAGCAAAAATCTGAAACCAGGGTCGACCCTGAGATCAGCTGGAACCTTCTAATGTGCATCCTGCTTGCAGATGTGTGCTCTATTGTCGGCTTCGCTCAATTATTCTACACACGCGCCATGATGAAATTATCAGAAACGATGAGAGCAGCCTTCGCATTCGATCTGTGGAGGGGATTTATCCGCTTACCAGCCAACGCATTCCTTGCGGAAGGGTTATTGCCGAGGATCAGCCGGTGCGGCCGCGGTTTTATTCAAGAGTGGGGGGAGCTTCCTTTGCATCCGCTAAGGTCCGTCCGCTTCAAGCTTGGCATTATTCGTCTTCTACCCATCTTTGAAAAGCTTTATGCCTGATCTGACGCGCCGCAGTGCATCAGCCACAAGACGACACGACGACTAGCGGGTCTCTGGTGCGACTTCGTCCATTAAATTTCCCGATAAACGTATGTCCTTGACACAAGAATCGCATTCTCCACTCAATGATACAAAGGACTAGGAGTATATAGAGGGCTATGCGATGACCCGAGATCGAACATTCACACACGATCATTTCCGTCGAAATCGATCATGTCGAATCCCACAGCCGAGGTCCCATCCTCCGAAAATCACTCTCCATCGCCCTAATCCACCCCAAGACGATCCGGAGAAACATCTCCAGGACATGCCTGTCGACGCACATACCGGTGCAGGTCCAGCTCTCCTCGCTAAGAACGTGACGGACCAGCCACCTCGACCGGAGAGTTTATATTTCTTCCAACGACTGGAGGAGGAACGACCGTTACCGGGTCGCTTGCTTTCCGGTCTCATGCTGTGAGCACTTTTGTTACCCCCTAAACTAGGATGTCGCTGATATGAGTGCTAGAGCTGCGCTTTTCTTGGTCATGTTCCTTGCAGGATGGAACGATGCGAGTGCTGGGCCACTGCTACCCTCGTTGCAGGCATACTACAATGTAAGCATTATCCGATATACACGGGATTTGCTAACAAGGTCGGCCATCCAGATTGACTACATCGTCAGTACGTACCTACGTCACTCGAAGGTAGGACAGAGACTGATGATCTGAAGTTTCTGTCATCTGGATAGCATCATTTGTCGGATTCATGACGAGCGGGATCACCAATGTGTTCTTAAACGACCGATTCGGCTTTGGAATCGTGAGTACTTAACCTGAATTTATAGTCGCAAGCCTGACCAACTCCGTCTACGCAGGTCGCACCCTTCGGCTCCTTCATGCAAACACTCGCCTTTACGCTCATTTGCTGGGGAGGACCATATCCGCTGTTCGTAATTGCGTATATGATCAATGGATTCGGTCTCGGTCTCCAGGTTAGTCCCCTGATTACACCTACGTCCTGTCACCACCTGAGATCCTTTTCGCTCGTTTGCGATGATCCATACCATCCCTTATCTTCTGTGGGCCGCTGCAGATGCTGATCCCCTGCAGGACGCTCAAGTCAACTCCCTTACGTCTCGCCTCCCAAACGCCTCAACAAAGATGTTCCTGATGCACGCCATCTACGGCTTCGGCGCCACCGTCTCCCCCTTGATATCAACCGAATTTGTTAAGCGCGTACCTAACCGAGTCTACCTCTACTTCTGCGTCTCCGTCGGGCTCGGTCTTGCTACGGGCACGACGCTGATAGTAGTGTTTCGAGGTCGGACGGACGATCAGGTTGTTGGGAAACGGCGGCCGGATGCAGTCCCCGATAGACAGGAGGGATCGACAGCTTCACAGGATGAATCAGAAATGGAGACGCCGGAAACCGGGGAGAAGGAAGCAGCACCTATCAGAGCTGGTGGGAGTAGTGGCAAGATGAAGGCGATCATGCAAACTCCGGCGGTACATTACATGGCGTTCTACATTCTCATCTACGTGAGCTTCCTCTCTGGCTTCGTCTCACAAGGTCATTTGCTCATCTTCAAAAAGGTTGGTATCGAAGTAGCAATCGGTGGATGGGCTGTGAGTAATGAGGTCATTGTGCGAGGTTTAGCTGATGGGCGTAGACGACATTCATTCGGACCGAAAGAGGGGGGACTACATCTGCGGGATACGTCACGACCGGGTACTTCGGCGGTAGGTATCAGTTTCGATCCAAGTAGGCCGCGAGCTGACGTATCTAGGCTTGACACTAGGGCGTGTGGTCCTGATACCCGTCACAAGTTACCTTGGCAAGCACAACTCCATCTACATCTAGTCCGTCTCCCAAAATCTGTCGGCGATTTCTCGCTGATTCTGATCGTCCAGCTCGGCTTTCGCACTAGTCCTCGAACTAATAATATGGTTCACCCATTCCATCCCCGGTAATGCAGTTTGCTTCGCCCTTATCGGTTTCGTACTTGGGCCAATGTATCCTATCGTTATGATGGTGGTCATTGAAGTCCTTCCCGGAGATCTGCAGGCGGGGAGTATCGGGTGGATCGCTAGTCTCGGCCAAGCTGGGAGTGCGATGATGCCTTTGTGAGTCAATTTTCTCAGTTTATGGATTGGGACTGATGGAGAACAGTATTACTGGGGCTATATCAAATCGAGTAAGCTATCTCTGCCGCAGCCTTTGGCGGACTCCTTAACCCGCTGGAGGAGAGTTGGACTTCGCTGATACCTGATAGTATGGAGTCTGGATTCTGCAGCCTCTCATCATCGCATTTCTTGCCTTCTCCCTCATTCTTTGGTTCCTCGTACCGCGGCCGAAAGGATTTCGTGTGTAGCAATAGACGTCATTACATGTATCGTTTCCGGAAGGGTTCATCTTCCTCCTATATATGGTATGCCATATTAACACCTCATCTACTGCTCTATATACGATTTTGACCCACAGCGCCCGCCCACTACTGCTGAGCCCACCACCATCCAAACCCAGCCATCATTGCACCACTAACGAAGTTCACCGCTGAATTACTCAGTACGTTCCTTCCCCAGCCAATCCTGATGATCCCTTTCTCATCCTTCGGTCGATGGGAATGATCGGTGAGTATCCGTTTATCGATCGCTGAGTATAAGGTCTGTTGCAAGCTCGCTCCAAGTAATGTGTCGAGCTGAACCATTTTGTCAACATACAAAGCAGGGAGAAGATTCGCAAATACTGACAAAAGATCCAGCCGTACCGGCTATCAGACCGAACCAGCACATATCGACCATCCATCGATACGATCCCCTCGAGCAAACCGCCCCATTCTCCAGAAAGAGATCAAGAGCGAAGACCCCGCCTATTGTCATCCCACCTACAGCAGATACCAACAGTCCATCGGGTGTGACAGCTCCATTCGTTCCGGGTGGGACTTTCTGCATGGAGAGGATGAGGATTGGTCGTGTGGTTGAGAGGATACCGAGTTCGGATGCTAGGGTGTCTGCGAAATTTGTTGCTAGTTGGCTATTCGAGGGAGAAGTGTTGGTCTAGCTTGAGAAAGGGAGAAGGGAGGGTATGTACTCACCCCAGGGCGAGGTAGATGAGACTTCTTTGGAAGGGATCATCAAGTACACATCTTGTTCTTGGATCGACCTCGACGAAAACGTTCAGTTCAGCTACGACCCCATTACCCGTTCGATAGAAGAACGTACGGATGATGAGCATACTATTCGGAAGAGTAAAGCTGCGAGCAAAGAAGGGACACTGTTCGAAAGCACCTAAGTAGGTTATCAGTGACGGTATTAAAGCTCTTCGAAAGCCGACTTACCTGGATTGCATTCCTGTTTCCACTGGGTTTCTTAGGGTCCGGTCCATCCTCCAACCTCGCTTTGACCTCAGCTCTGACCTACACCTCATCAGCTTCAACGCCAGGTCTACGTATACATAGCTAGCAATGCAAGATTATGCCTGTGATGAAGCTGACCTTGGTCACCCTAGACCCCGCTAAGTAGAAGAATATCAATCCCACACCAAATACCTTGATAGGGTTTGCTAGGTGGGCATAACCGACTAGCCACGCGGCGATTGCTCCGGAAGTCGAGAGTGAACCTCTTCGAAGGCCGTGAATAGATAGAAGGGAAGCTATCAGCGCTGCGCCGGGGTATAGGCTAGGCGGGGCCATCCTAGCTGAGATGTTGGGTTCGCTCAGGATTTGACGACAAAGGAGGTGGGTTTTGACCGTTGGAGGTGGAGGCCTGTCGCATTTGATTTGTGGCGCGCCGAATGCTCGAAATGCCGAAACACCGCTCAGTCAGGTCGTTTGCTTCCGTCTCCTTAGACATTTCGCTGCTTTGGATTTCGCGACCTTTCCCTTAATTCCTCCATCTCCAAGTACTGGCAGGCTACAGGTTTCAGGGAAGTGCGACGAGACTCCCCATAGTTAACGAGGCGAGCGTTCTCGCGAGCGTACAGCTTATACCCAAAACCGACTTCACCTTCCCACTTCTCCTTGTTCTCCCCTCTTCCCCCCACTCCGACAACATGGCTTCTGCCGACCTGGAGCGCGATCCTTTTTACCTCCGGTAGGTCTGCCGTATCTTAGACTCATTACGTACCTGAACTGATCATAAATGCTCTCCTTATAGGTACTAGTGAGCAAATTCGAACCTACTCTAGCTTGATGGACGGAATATTAATCTTTCGTAGCACTGGTCACCAGGGTATGCACGGACATGAGTTTCTCGAGTTCGAATATGCCCATGGTGAGTGGAAGGGTAATGGTCGATCATAGCGCAGTACGCTGATTGAAACGCCGTCCCTGCTACTCACGGGCAGGCCGTATCCGATATGCGAACAACTCGAATTACCGAAATGACTCGCTTATTCGAAAAGAGAGTACGTTGAGGGTTTCAAGCCTGTCGAATAAGCAGGATTGGGTTGACTGACAAGCGGATCACAGTGTTTGTCTCGCCTACAGTTGTTGATGAAATGAAGCGGATCATCCGAGAATCAGAGATAACAAAGTAAGTCTTTCTCCACTTTACTTGGATCGTTGCGCTTCGAAAAGCTGACTGGGCGCACAGAGAAGACGACGTGTCGTGGCCGAAGAAGAATATCGTTGGACGACAGGAGTTGGAAGTGCGGATAGATAAGGAGCATATCTCCTTCGAGGTGGGCGTTCTTATTGGGCCGATTCGCGATGGGAGCTGATTAGGAGAATGGTAGACGGCGAAGATTGGGTCGTTAGCCGACGTGAACGAGAGTGCAGATGCGGAGGGGTTGAGGGTCTTTTACTATCTGGTTCAGGATCTGAAGGTAAGTCAGGCAGTTCGCAACGAGATCCCGCACAGAACTGATGGAGCAATTAGTGCTTTATATTCTCCCTCATCACGCTCCATTTCAAAATCAAGCCGAGTGAGTGGATGAGTGGATGTCACGGAAACCAGCCGTACCTTTGTTCTCGGCTGGCCGCTGACATCTTGTTTCTTCTTCAGTTCAACAATGAGTCTTCGCTGCTACTGGATCAAGCCGAGAACTGGGGCATTAGAGCAGATCTCGCATGTATACAGCGCAACTGTATATGACCGATCCAAGAGCACCCATTGCTCCTTCATCGGTGTCAGGTCGACTCATGCCGTGACTGGTTGGTAAATCGATTAGCCAAAGTAAGACAACTGCGCTCGAGGCACACCCTGCGTAGTCATGATTCACAGCTTGTTTGGCAGTATCTCCGAATCTATGCGTTCTCCATCACAGACGCCCACCTTCCTGCCCTAGCGCATGATCGCACACTCCGTCAATATGGGCGTCTGGCCAAAAGCTCAACCTTCAACCCGACTCTTTTCGCACCCGGCTGGATTTTGACCTCCATATTCACTCCTTGCAGTCCACTGTTGCCTGACGCCACTGCCTGCCTTTGATAAATGAATGCTTTCCTGACGCGAGGCTTCCAGGGTGCATCGTGCATCGTATTGGAAAATGCAATAGCGGTTGTTGTAAGCGTTGGTTCCGTTCAGGAGTGTTCTCCTCGTGACGAGGTTGAGGTAGACTAGTAAGGTGTGAGAGTGAACAAGATATACATTCTTTGAAGAGAATGAGGGGTCAGATGCATGAAGGAGATCTGGGTGACTTGGAGAGAGAAGGGAGAGGATGGGGGGACCAGATGGAATCTCATTGCAGTACCCAATGTTCAGACCGGTACTCGTACACGCCGTCTTCCACAGATAGATATGGGTGGTCGACCGAGAAGCAGTGATTCTTTCGATGCGATCGCCGGATTTGACGGTCGGACAGGTGAAATAAAATGAGTGATGATGTGTGATATGAGCGCGGCAAGGATGTTGTTGTTGGTGAATGACTTCATGGAGCGGGATCATGGTATCGGCGCAGGCTTCAAACGAATACGAAAAGCCGACAGAGCAACAAGGGTTGTCAATCAGTAAATACCATAGTAAGCGTGAAAGACGAGGGAGAACGAGGTCGCTGAATGTCTTGATGAATGACGATCAGCTCTCGTGAAGCCTGCGCAGATGATCAGGCCATATCTCTGCAGCATCGCGGTCTAAGTCGGGCATCACTGTCTCACAAATCAGTATGGTAAACCCTATCATTCAATAGCAGAGAATGGAAAGGTAAAATTCGAACTGTGCACGATGAGCATGAGATTTGGCACGATGAGCCGATATCCGATTTCATTCGCCGCAATCTATCTCCCTACCATTCATTTCCTCCCAATCGCTATCATTTCGCAAGTATTTTCGATAAGGAGTTGAGGCCTGGAAGAGCCGTGATCGTTCAGAAAACATCGTGAACTCTTACATCAAGAGAAGTCAAATACATCACGCTATGCGAATCATCGCCAACTTCGCCTCTTCCTCCCGATCCCTACTTCCCACCCTCACCCGATCCCTAGCTTCCCACGCTTACATCCCTCCTTCCACCGCTGCCTCCTCATCAACCCTCCCCACAGGCGGTCCTTCCCACCTCAACCCAGCTACATCCACCACACCCGATCTCACGCCGGTACAACATGAGGTTATTTCCAGGATCATAAGGGTTGACCAAGCTGGGGAATTGGGTGCGAATTGGATTTACAGAGGTCAGAAGTGGGCTATGGGTCTTAGGAATGATACAGCCACTCAGCAAGAGATCGAGGTGAGTTCATTGACAATCTATTCCAATCCCACAACCTGGCTATTACACCTAGACCGTCCTCGCATCGTAGCGGTAGTTGCCGATGAGGAAGTGGAAGGGGGAAAGGAGGAGCTCGCTAACTTTGACCTTTTACGTAGAACATGTGGGAGACCGAACGACATCATCTAGCCACCGCCTCACTCTTAGGTACACAACATCGTGTCCGACCTACTCTTCTCTACCCACTTTGGCAAGGGATGGCTTTTGCCTTAGGAGCTGGAACGGGTTTGATCGGTAGGGAAGCAGCTATGGCTTGTACGGAGGCTGTTGAGACTGTCATCGGGGAACATTACGATGAGTACGTCCTATTCCACTCTGTCCCAACCCCGCCATGATCGATCGAGTTTCTCCATCTCCCAACTCAGCGATAAACAAGAAGCTGATGCTAGATCAGCCAATTAAAGTCACTCCAACCCCTCTTGAAAGAATCATCGCATCCGAGTCTCCCACTTCTCCGAGATATTATCGAGGAGTTCCGGGACGATGAGTTGGAACATCTCGATACGGCTGTTGCTGGAGGTGCTCAGAAAGCTCCAGGGCATAGTTTGTTGAGTGCTGTTATTGGGGTTGGGTGTAAAGCTGCTATCAAGGTTTGTGAGCGGATATGAGCATGCATCGATGTGCTACTGTGGGAGTGATTCCCAAAGAATGGCGGGCATCAGGAATAAGGACGGAGATCGGCGTAAGAGATTCGATCGCTTCTGTTCGTTCGGGAGGGATTCGAAGGGATGTCCTCAGAGATGCATGTCGATCTATTCATACATCATCCACCTTCCTCCCGACCTCCACTACACAGCGACCTCCTCATCCACTCTCGCCCTCTTCGCCGCATGCCCATTCATACCATTCGCCTTCCCATTCGGCGAATTTTCGTTCGACCCCATGTGCTAGTCTCCATATCAGCTCTGAGCTATACCTCAACTCATCTGACTGACCTTCTCCAACAGCTTGTCGAGCACTGCTGACTGCCCGACCTTAAGATCACCCGTCTTGAGCGCCGTATGGTAAATACGTAGGATCATATCGACATGCTCCATTGATTGCGTTCGGACATCGGCGAGGGACTTGATCTTGTTCGTGGCATCCTTGATCTGCGCGGGTCAGCGCGATATGACGTCGACGTAGACGTAACGGAACTCACCTGTTCATCTGTCATATTCAAGTCTAGCTGTTCCACTCGGCTCTTCACGGCGTTCCATCCTGTCAAGCGGTGGCTGGGGACAGTTAGCACTCTCGCAAGTGGAGAAAATCTGACACACCCAATGGAGACGTAGCGGGTCATGCCGAAGTCGGAGGGGTTGAGGATCTCATATGTCGAAGGATTGGCCAGGATTGCTTTCGCATGTATCCCAGCCTTGTGGGTGAATGCGCAGAAGCCGGTGATGTAGTTATTGCTATTTCGAAGATCAGCTTTGCTCCGACCAGGGAAGGCTTAATGGATTCACAATGGCACCGAAATCTCCACCGCTTCCGCCACCAAATTCTCGATCTCTCGGAGCATTGGTAACTTGTACTTACTCTTCACGTATTCTGGGTCGGCAACCATCATCCGGGCAATAAGACCGCCGAGCGGCGTGATACCATTCCGCTCTCCAATACCAAGCTAATCCCTGCATCAGCTTCTCCTGTTACGCAATGATACTGGTCAACTCACGACCGAGGTGTCTACATGTGTAGCACCCGCTTCCAGAGCAGCATAAGCATTCGCAATAGCTACTCCCGATCAGCTTGATCCCCCAATGCTCGCGAAAGTAGGTTCACTCACCACACCCCGTATCATTATGGAAATGCGTCTCGATATCACAGCTCACAACCCCTCTCAACGTCCTGACCAAATCATAAACCTGTCTAGGATCCGCACAGCCGACCGTATCGGCCACACCAACTCGGTTGACGCCTATCTTATCGACCGTACGGTAGATGGAGAGAAGGTCGACGAGTTCGGATCGGAAAGAATCTTCGGAGGAGAAACGGATTTCGATTCCTTTGGATTTGACGAATTGAATGACTTCGATGGCGCTAAGTCGAGCGTCAGCGAGGCGCAAATCGGATACCCGGGTTGTTGGTCCGGAGCTGGGGAGAACACTTACGTTTTGGTGATCCAGGTCATGTCCTTGCCATGGGAATGTTCCCGGAGGAATGAAGAGGTGCCAATGACAACGTCGACTCCATCGACACCTGTAAGTCCCATCAGTTTTGCACCGAGATATCAGAGCCAACGAACCCGTCTCCACAGCTAATCTCGCATCATCCATATGACATCGAATATGTGTAAGGATCTTGGTCCGCTTGAGACCGAGTTTACAGATGGCTTCGCAGTGTGCTCTTGATTCAGGTGATGCAGCGGGTGAGGTGAGTTCGATGTATTCGACGCCGAATTCGTCGAGTCTGGGCAAGTCAGCGGGAGCCCCGAGCTTATCGAGCCGGCTCATGAAAGGCCAGTACTCAAGTTCAGGGCTGGGAATGGGGTATAGACTTGCTATCAAGCCAGACTATTGATGAGACAGTCGAAGACGAGCTCAGGAGCGGGACGAGGCATGCCAAGAGACTCACAATCTGGCAATTTTGATCTTAGTCTCGAGCGTGAAGAAAGCATTGGCGAATTGTTCTCCTTCTATCAAGGATAAGGATATCAGCACTTGAGTCTTGCGCCCAGCCATCATCGTCTCCTCGTCCATTCCTCCCAATGACTTTCGGCCATACAGCCAAACCTAGCTCGGGAGAACCCCTAAGACTCACCTCTCAAAGTACTCTCAATAATCTAAAAACCGCAACGATCAGTTCCCCTTTCCTTTCCCTACTTATAATTGATTCGACATACCTTCCAATTACTCGTGTTGCTCAGAAAGTCGCTAGCCCTCCCATATTGGCCCCCCCTATGACTCTTCACAACAGGAGGCTCGGAATGACCGTTCGTCTCATTCGTCGGAGGGGGAAGAGCGGGTGCTGAGCCTTCTATAGGTACCATCTCGTCCGTCATCGGAGTGGCTGTTGTAGCCGGTCCATCAGGGCTGGGACACATCTTGACCGTCTGGTTGGACGAATGTGTAGATCTAACGGGAGGGGAATGAATCTTTTGAGTAGACACGGTGTGGAATCTGTCGTGAGGCTCCTCATAACTTTCAGGGACTGAACTTCACCAAAAGTTACCTCGAGTCGAACTTTCGGCCCGGGATCAAACCGTACCTCGATATTCTTAATGCTCCGGCCAGCGGATGTACGGGCAGTAAGGGTATGCTCAAATGTACATAGCAGGCTCTCACTTCTTCCCCTTCTTCTTCGGAGCGCTCTTCTCCTCGCCTTTCCGCTTCCCCGCAGGAGCTGCTACAGGTTTAGCTGTCCCATTACCCTCCTTCGGCTTGACCGTGAAGAACCCGTCTAGACGACCCTGCTGTTTTGCCGAAAGCATTTTCGCAAGCTTCACGGCTCCTGCTCGTACTCGGTCCTCACTACGATGCGTCCCTCAGCATCGTTATGTGGACATACAAGTAGACTCACTTGAAGCCCTTATCCCGACATAAAAACTCCACAAGCCCCTCTACATCCGGTGTCTTCCAATCGAGCTGAAAACAAAGAAATAAGCATTCCTAGAGCTAGGTGGCAGACAGAGCCCACGTCCAAATCATCCCCCTTCACCACATCCGGCTTCAAAAACAATTCCTTCGCCTCCTCCCAAGGCCAATACTCGGGAATCTGCATCCCCGCAGAAGTGACCTTCTTCTTCTTCGGACTCTTCGCCGGCGTTGACACCTTCTTCTTCGGGCTTGTCGGCACTTCCTCTCCATCAGAATTCATCATTGTCCCGCCGTCGCCTTCCTCACTCTCCCGATCGGAGGGGATCTCATCCCCGACTTCTCCGACTATGCTCGCGTTCTCCTCCGATTTCTCAGCCATTTTGCCCCGGACAAACTTGACTACTCCACCAAGACCGCCGTGATCTCGTATTAGCTTCAATGCTGTTTTCGGTCCAATCCCTTTTGTCGGCTCGAGGTAATCGCATCCGAGGAGGATACACAGCTCGATGAACTGGACCATGTCAGCTAGGCCCGAGGTCTCAAGTAATTGGCATACCTGATCCATGTCCATCTGGAGCTCTTCCAATGCCTGACTAAGCTGTATCTCGGAGATAGGCATCCGCTTCGCTTCTGAGAAGGTAAGATGTCGTAAAAGGATAGGTGAGGCGAAAGTGAGGGTGTCCATATCTTCCGATCCAGCTGCATACACCTTGCCAGCGCGGGCAAGTTCGGCACATTGTGCTTCTGCTTCTCCAGGTGCCTATAATTCCATCAGCTCATATCAGAACGCAATCGAAAGGCCAAGCACAGTCACGCATGGTATCCCCATAAGTGCCAGCAGCTTCTTACACTCGTCGTTGTGCTCCTTCGTCACCCGTACCTGTCTCCGAGCGAGCTTATCGATATCCTCGGCGGTGCCTATAAATCATGCTCGATCAGCTTGCCGCTATCCTTGCATAGGCTAGGGTGGGGGGAAAGGGGGGGAGGAGGGTG
>JAABUH010000244.1_pt1 | contig 83293 bp, 85 predicted proteins | sample 5559121 | NCBI WGS metagenome assembly JAABUH01 (sample SAMN10711871, study PRJNA513364) | rock metagenome | isolation source: Antarctica rocks | place: Antarctica: Victoria Land, Battleship Promontory nord | collected 2015-12-28
CAAACTCCCCCCTTCCCACATCAATAGATTATAATCGCCGCCAAAGTGAGACTTTTCGTTGTTTTTGTATATATACTGTTGGGATGAGGTTGGGGGGGTGAGGTTGGGGGGTGAGGGTGAGGGTGTGGGTGAGGGTTGGAGATGAGGGTGGATGGATGGAGATGAGGGTAGGTGGATGAGTGTGGATGAGGGTGTAAGGGGGTAAGGGGGGGGGGACTGTTCTCATCCGTTGACTCATCTCATCTCATCCGCTTGATTGGCCAACCAAGAGATCCTTGCTAAGACACCCAACATTAAAATAAGGATTTTTTTGTTTCTTTGCAATCAGCCAGACTTGTTTGACTTGTTGATTTGGGGGAATATCTTGGTTTGGAGTGGTTCAAAGGCTGGAGATGGGCGTGTGGTTTTCTGGTGTGTGTGATTTTTCGGGAGTGAGGTTGTAGGGTATGTGGTGTAGCGGAGTACGGATGGGGATGAGAGGGGGTTGAAAATGTGAAAGACTGAGATGATCATCAAAATCCCCCCACCCCTCCCCTTTCATCAACTCAAGAAAACCCATCGGCGTTATGATTCATCTGTACGTAATACTGGCCAAGTACTTTTCTGTAAAACATAGAAGAAATAAGAAAGTGGGTTGAAACGGGGATTTTCATGCGAGGAAACAGGGTTTTGCGGTGGGAGGAATTAATAGTTCAACTTTTATATCAAACCCACTTTAGTCTGAAAGTAAGGGATCAGCATTTCTCATCCTTCTGCCTCATCAACACCACAAGTTCCTCTCTCTAAAGCTCTTTCAATATCATGCTTTACCCTCCGAGAAACCTCTATCAAATGCTTCTGCATCTTAGACGCTACGTCCGGCTTCCCCCTCGCAAGCTTCTCCTCAATATTCTCTTCCTGCCTCTTCAGATCCCTCTCAATATTCGCTATATTAAGCTTAAATCTTTTAGGCTCGTCCTCATAAATATTCGCTATCTGTCTCTCCAGATTCCTCCCAAAGTCCTTCAACTCAAGCATTAATCTCTCATTCCTCTCATCCTTTCTCGCCTGATCCTCTCAAGCTCCTCGCTTAATAGCTGTAAATCCTCAAGCGTCTCCCTCTTAAGCTCCGTCTGAAACTCCTCGCTCTCAATTTGCTCTCCTTCAATCCCCTCCCCAATAACTCTTCACCTTCCGCGGCATCGCTTCCTCTCTGAGCGCATCCAACCGAAGAGTTTTGTTCCGACTGCGTATGGTCCTGTCAGATTCGGCTTTGTTATCTGCAACCGGGGCTGACGGGCTCAAAGGCCTCCGAGGCGACGTTTTACGATTGTTCTCCGCAGAGCTAGCGGCCTCAACTATATACCGTCCCTGACTTCTCTCGTCTGCGTTTCTCATGTCTGCGAAGTGGGCAGTTTCTAGGATCGATGCACTCTCATCTCGTTCTATGAGACGGAAGTGATAATTCTTGACCTGAAAAACATGTTAGTTGCTTGAGCGAAATAACTTCGATCTATCATTTTCCGAGCTCCACGCACCATAACTGGTGTTTTATTTTCCATAGCGTTTGCAATAGCATCCCAATTTGTTCCAAATCTGGAGAGTAAACTCTGAAAGCGAGACTGGTCTGATACAGACCAATAGCTTGAGCTTCTTATTGACGAGTATTGCGTAAACTCCTTTTCTACGCGTGGCTTCCCAGCTATTTCACCAAAATGTTGCTTAGTCTTTGCTCGGGTCGAAGAAATGACATCTATTGGAGGTTTGTAAAGGCCTAAAATCTCCCGATTCAACTTATCCCCAAGAGTTGAATCAGCTGCTTCTTCAGGCAAGTGCGCCTCGCTAACAGCTTCGCCCAGACCTTCCTGATGCACCATACGGAGAACGCAGTCGTCTAGATGCTCGTAGAACTCCTGTGCATTACTGAATCTGAACGAGCACATCGAGCATTTATTAGTAGCACCGTAAGGGTTTTCTAGCACCTTCTTAGCCGAGACATTGGGTAGACTCCTCTTATGAGCGTCCAAGGATCCTTGCGCTACTCCATGCACGGAGGTCAGATGACGTTTGAAGACATCGGCGCGGTTAAAAAAAATTTCGGTGGCCGAGCCGGATCCTGGACAAAATCCACATACCATGGCTCCGAAATGGATCAAGGTGTGTCGATTCTTATCATACCTACGTGCAAACCCCTTTTGGTGATAACGACAGCTCACCACTGGGCATTTCTCAGGCCGATCTAAGATGCGGAAAACATATCAGCTTGAGAATCACCAAAGGGTGAGACAGTGCAGTTACCGTCATTCAGATCTAAAGGATGATCACAGTCTTCATTTGTGGTTTCCGAAACTTCCCCTGAATCATCTTCTATCTCGCGTGGCAGTGCCATTAGTGCAATCTCCTCCATATGTTGTCCCACATGCTTTATAAAGCCCCTGCGTGATTTTCCGGTAATTTTGTTGCAAAGAAAGCACTTCTCATGCTCTACGGGCTTTTCTTTTCGTTTATATGCTGTCGCAATAGCAATTTGAAGCTTTGGACCGGAGAACACAATACCGTGTGAATTCTGCACATGCTGTGCCCAGTTTTCTGGGCGCGGGAATTCGATATGGCATTGCGGACAAACCCAAGTCTTTTCTATGCGGTGTTCAGTGAATTCATGATCGGCCCATAGGCTGCGGTTCTTGAATTGCACTAGCTCGTCCTTACACCCGGAAAATGTGCAAATATATGGTCGAAGGTCTGCGAATACATGCATCCTGTAAGATTTCAGCTTGAAGAGCCTTTCGTTGGGCGCCGGTAGAGACATACTTCCACTCTTGGCGGTTCTTAATGTTATGGATGATATACCCGCAATGAATACACTGGAATGGGTCACCTAGGCCAACTTCTGCAGGCATCTGGGGTACCCGTGCAGCTGTAGGATCACCACTAGCATTACTGGAAACAAAGGAACTATGAGAAACTGCTGAGCTCGTGCCAAGTCCGGAGTCGTGGAAAACTGAAGGTCCTAGATATGAAGGCATCAGATCTTTCTCGGTCAAAGGATCCAACCCGTGCTCGGTATTGTTCATCATTGCATCCATTATTCTACGAATAGTCACATGTCTCTGCCAGTTAGCTTCTCCGAGGCGCTCGATCAACCTGTTATCAGCTTCGTTGTACTTGTCACGTACGAGAGAGATATATACATGAGCAGGTTCAGAGACACGAAATGGACTTTCCGCAGCTTGTACTTCTCTTAGCCGTCTTTTTCCGGCAAGCGCGAGGTTAAGCTCTAAGGTAGGGACCAAGTCCATAAGACATAGGGTCCGGAATGCGAGATCTTTGAGGAGATTAGAACCTCGCTCATCAGGGCCGTCTCCGTCTTCCGTATCGCATTCCGAACCAGTGTCTTCGCAGTCGTCGATTACTTCTTGACCATCATTGGATGTGATGATTCTGGATTGCTCGATGAGAGAGATCAGATCTTGCACGTCTTGATGATGGGCCTCTTGGTGTGTGACTGGAAGGAACTGCAATACTCCTGCTTAAGGCTCCGCTTAGTGTCCAAGACTAAGGTTCTCAACACTTTGAATTCTGAAGGTTCGGATGCTTGAAAAAGGATAATAGAAATCATATTATGTTATTTACCGCGTATTAGTGTCTCTCCAATGCCCCGGAGAAGATCCAAGACGTTGTTTCTAATTTCATCCGACTGCTCTAATGCTCTGTCCAGGTCTCCGTCTGGGAAGCTCTCACCCCAAAGGTATAATCGTCCAAGTTCCTCCTTCACATTGGCCGCTTGGGTCGCCTCTTTTTGGAAGATGGAAACGCGACAAGTGTAATGCGAAACGAGTTTGAAGATTCGGAGGCATGCTGTGTGTAAGCGGGCGGCGAAGCCGTAATCCTCCGTGCCTGTGATTGCAGCCTCGCCAAGCGTAGATGATTTGAAGTTGTCATCAATCCATTGGTTTGTGTAGGAAGCAGTGCGGCCGCCTACTGCGACTTTTCCGCTCATCATTCACTAGTTCTTAAGTACGATATTCTTATTGCATGATATAGATGAGTGGGAAGCGGATGCATTGCGCAAAAACCAGAGTGCTGCCTTGTGTACGAGTACTTAGCCTTGCATGTCAACAGCCTATCATAAGCCATATCCTATTGTGTGAGGCTGCGAGTTACTACCTAGGCAAAAGTGCTTTTCAACCATTCAAGGTTTCATAGAAGTGTCATGACTACTGTCGCTGCAATATCTACCGTTCTAGCGGTCCTTCCATTAATAATATCCGCTGCGGAGCATTATGAAGATTGCTTTCGCCCTTTCGTACGCTATCGAAAATTTGATACAGAAGTGGATCGGTTTCAGCAGCAATTGAAAATACAGAGAGCTATCTTTCGCAACCAATGCCGCCTCCTTCTCGAAAATGTTACCGAGCCCAATGTGGCCGCCAGAATGCTCGATGGGCGCGCCCATCCATCATGGACCAACCCCGAGCTAGACAATGAGCTTGCTACGCTGCTCGGGGGTTCGCGAGAAGCTTGTTGTATCATTGTCAGATCAATTGATGAAAAGCTTCGTGACATAGGGAAAGAAAGTCAAGATCTGGGTGCTATTGTCGATGCGAGCAATGCAGCGAGCAATGCAGTGAGCAAAAATTTCTTTCGAGACTTAGTCCCTAATTAAGCGATCTGTAATCATAGGCATCACAGGCGGAGAAAAACAAGGCCTGGCGACGCGGTGTAGGGAAGAAGCTACGGTTCTGTTTCTCCAAATCTAGGCTTGACCAGTTTATGGCAGATTTGAAGTCACTCAACGATGATTTCCGAACGTTATCAAGCCAGACTAGTGCATTATTGCCTTGCCGGACAAGATCATCCCCAGAAAATGCTAGGCAACACCACCGCGAAATTGAAAAGTATCTGGTTGTTGAAAAGGCATCCCGGAAAGTGTATGAGGCACTAGGAAAAGCCTGCACAAAGCATTCCGAGCATTTAGCTCATCTTTGTATCGAAGTAGAGCATGAGACCCAGGACGACCGGCCGGCTGCGCAGGTAAAATTTAGCCTGGCATTTACAAACTTGACATTGAAGGGCTCTTCAACTCAAGTCGATCCCGTATGGTTCATGATTGATACGATAATAGGCGACACAATAGCGGATATTCCGACTGAGCCAATCGCTGGGATCATGGACCTTGCTCAATGTCTGAAAAGAGAATTAGAGTTACCAAATGAAAACCGTCCGAAGAAACCCAAGAAAAGTGTCAGGTTTGCACCCACAGCACCGGTGTCATCCACTGTCCCCGCTGTAGCTGTCTCTACCGCCTTGATCTCAAGTCCCCGGTTGCGAAGGGACTTTTGTGACTATCTACGCAGCAGCTTCCGCGAGCCTATGCAATCTAATATATGTATGGGAGTGCTTGAGCACACAGACAGCTGTAGACACCTTGTCTATCCTTCACCGAGTCAACCAAGAAGCGGCAGTGCTACTTCGCTCGAACAATTTATCTCGTCAGTCTCACAACAGGGGCCTGCTGGCAGCCTCCCACAGTACGAGAGATTACACCTAGCAAAATCATTAGCAACTGCTGTTCTCCAGTATCATGCTACCCCGTGGCTAAAGGTTTCTTGGCGGAGTCAGGACATATTCTTTTTGGGCTTGAGGGTAATACTATACTGCAATCAAGACCAAGTCTAAAGGCTCCCCACCTACACGTAAACATCAAGGGGCCAAACCAAGCGCTATCTCAGGCTTCCACCAATCCGACTCGGTCGGTCGCACGAAACCCTCTACTTTTCAACCTGGGTGTTATGTTATTGGAGGTAGCCTACTGCGCGACTCTGCGAAGCTTAGAGCAACCATGTGACCTTGAAAATGGCGAAAGGAGTTCACTGACCGAGATCTTCGCCGCCAGAAGACTTGCCAACTCATTGGGAAGAGAGATGGGCGGTACGTACAGCAAGATCGTGAAGCAGCTTCTAGAGTGTGACTTTGGATGCGGCGATAATCTGAACGATCCTAAGCTACAAGCTGGGTTCCACAGAGATGTTGTGTGTGCGTTGGATAAACTTGAGCAAGGGTTTCGCGAGCTACAACTTGGCTGTATAGACGAGTAATATTCGGGATTTGCCTATTTACACTCACCAGCTGCCGCCATCCATCTAATGGTAACATGTCAGTCAAAATTCCTGTCTCAAAACGAGGGGCCGAAGAAGAAAAATCGATGGTTGACCTTCGCCGTCCAGGGCTATAAAGATATCGATTCCTCGGTACGCCAGGCCGTCAAATTCAGCCGCTATGGACTCTCCAGACTCTGGTCCTCGTCTTTGATTCTGTTTACTACGCTCTTTACTCCCGCACACTATATGCTTTGTTTCGAGTACAACTCGGTCATGCACACTATCGATGAACCATTGGAGCGTGGCCATCGCGAGATACGAATACTGTCAGCCTTTTTGAAATGCTGGAACCGTTCAAAATTCAACGCTTGATTTCTTGGAAATTGCAACCGCAAGTCTGATTGCTTCACTTAATGACTTTGGTAATTGCTTTCATATGTCTCGATTATGTTCAGCTAGATTGATCGACATTTTCCCATGATGGTGACGACATGAATGGGATAACGATCAAGGAGTAACAATGAAGAGGCTGTGTGGTCTTTAACAAACATGTTTCCCAAGCACCATCTTGATACACATAAGGACTTCGATCTGATCAAAGCGAAAACCAAAATACTCGTCCCCCCTTCCGCCACCAGCCAACCTAACAACAAACTGTCCTATCTCAAAATGACCTATCACAGCTTATGAGGAATTACGCGACCCATGGTCGGAATCACATCACATCGACCAACCCTAGAGAACAAGGAGCTCACAGATGACACACCTATGTGTGCTTGATGTGACTTTTTTTTTAACCCTAAGCCTATTAAGCTAGTACGCAGCATGCCTATGACTACAAAGTGTCGCAAAGGGGATTCCAGGAACTAGAATGATGAGATGATCCAGCTGATCGTGATTGATTCGCTTTTGATACCTGTCTCCTATATTTTTTTCTACATGACGAGTTCTACATAGAAGACCAGAATGTTACTGTAGTAGCTGCTTTGTTTTTCTCAATATCTTTTCTGACTCGTTCCCCGTATGACCTTTCACTAAAACCACCTAACCTTCCAGTTATTGCGCTTCGAACTGGAGATTTCCCATTCTCAACCCTTTCATTGAAAGTTAAGGTAGAAAAATTCTGGATGGAAAGCTTTAAAGGAAGAAACTTCGAGAGGGTAGGAAGATAGAAGATAGCAACAATGCGGCACCTCTTTGCTGAAAGAAAAGATAAAGTGGAAGTATTCCAATTGGAACTTTCTAGACGATACAAACCCAAAAGAACAAGAAACAGAGAAATACCATCAATGCAAATCCCTAACCAGCACACCCATCCACGCAGTTCCTTCCGTCTATATGTCCACGCACCCTTCCTCTCCCCTTATCCATCCTTTCCAAACCACAAAGCCCAGGCATCCAATCCACCCAAACCTCCAAAAAACCCCTACGGAAGCCTGCTCCAACCCCTATCACTCAACCAAACAATAGAAAGAGATGCAGCGCCTGCAGCATACCGCAATCCCTTTATGAGGACCATAAAGGCCATCTACCGAGCATAGTACCTTATTATACATATAAGTAGCACCTCCGCCCTCATAGACGGCTACTATATCATCACCCTATATACCACAACAGCAAATATATACTCACTACAACCATCAATGGAACAATTATTCCCAGAGCACGGAGACAACCACCTAGCAGGCCCAAAAACCGCCTGAAAGATCAATCAAGCAATACATGTCTGAATGCCGCTGCCTCTGCCGGATGCCTAAGCATGTACCGGACAATATTATATAAGCTTGTAGCCCAAACTTCAAAACCCGCAACTAGATCCAGGCATGTGAAGGGCGTGCTATAGGGGTACTGGTGCTGTGGCCTGATGTGGTTGATTGTTGTCGAGGATTTAGGAATCCGAGAGTGGTCAGGGCATAGCGTGTCTGAGCGACCAGGGAGATCTTTTAGGAAGACCGGTGGAGTGGAGGAAAGGATTCATGCCCTTGGTGTTGATACTGCTCTGTGAGGAACGACTGGCTTTCCTTGGTCGGAAGATGCGAGTGAAGCCTTTCCTCCGAATATATCCTTCACCAATCTTTCGCCATTTTCACCACCGTATGCAAGGTCCATCAATTCACCACACCATTCAAGTCCCACACGGTCAAGCCTCCTTCACGCCGACTTCCACCAACAGTTATGAAAATAGCCAAACCCAGAAGAGAATGTGGGGGGAATAGGTGGTGGATGTTTGGGGGTTGGGGTGTTCATTGGGGGGTATATATTTTTCGGCTATGGTGGGTGGAACTGTCTTTCCTACATACTTGGATTAAGGCCTTTGATCTGAAGCTATTCTGGCAGAAGACTCTTGAGGTCGTTAAACGGGCTGCGAGACCTTCGATCCAACAATTGCAGCTTGGCTGAGGAAATTCGGAGAGATATTAATAATAGTGCTGCCTGGTCGGTCGGGTTTACTCGGACAGCTTTGAGATCCGGGATCTAACAACTACAGCTTGCTTAGAGGAGGTTGCAAAAGTTTTAGGGCCAGGACTTTTGAAACGGACGAGATACTATTCCAGCAAAGAGTTGCGCTTCACCTAAATCCAGTTCCTTGCCTGTATATTTCCCGAAGCGCTCATAGGCTCGTGGGTCAGATAATAGCCATTCTTGTCGGAGGTTCTTATCTCGCCCGAAAGACTTGATCCAAGATCATTCATTGATACTTGATACTTGATCATTCATTGATACTTGATTTCATCTTCTAATCGGGCCGTAATATCTGCTGAGAAAAAAAGGACTTATGAAACCTTTTCTTTTAGCTGAACCTTTTCCTAAGAAGACTCAAGTGATATGAATTTTCTAATCAGCTCGGGCATTCTTTTGATGAACAGGAGTCTAAACAAGAGTAGAAACAACTCGCGCTCAGCAAAGGACTCCTGACACTCTTGAGATCAGCCCATGTGCTTACTGCGTGGTTACCAAACACTGCATAAAATTCTAATGTACTTGGAGACCTCGACTTGGTTCACCGGTTCCCAGAAACAGCGACTATTGAAAAGAAGTCACATCATATACTGCTTCTTCGAAATACTTTTGATCTTATTGATTGTGATTATACCGGGACGTTCTTCAACTTTCCCAAAGAATTCTTGGTATTCTAATTCTCAGTATCTTTTCCAATACTTACGTGATAACAGACAGTGCTGAAAATTCTACTGCTGTAACTTGTGGCGAGATCCAACCGGTGTTGGTATTTTAGACCAGACAGTGAAGCTCTTCTATTACGAAGGTTCTCAACACCTTAGAACAGGGTCTTTGGTGTTACAGTGGATAGAATCCTAACATCTACTTAATTTATTTTGGATCCTCCATACAACGGTGGAAGAGACATTCAGAAAATTCGGAAGTTTGAGTTGACGGCTAACCAAGCGTAAATTCCATCAAGAGAGACCCTCGAAGATGTGGTCTAGAGGTTTTAGAGGAACCTCAAGAGGAGGCCGGGGCGGGGGTGATGCTCCCCAGCGTCCAGGTATGGGTTGATGGTTCGTTGTCTGAAGAGTAGTATCACTGACGAATAAAAGGCAAGGGGGAGGAGAACAAGGAGGAAGAAGAAGGAGATGAAGAGGAAGTTGGAAAAGGAGAGGGAGAGACGGAACAAGATGAAGTCTCTGACTGGGAGATGACTCCTGAGGAGAGAAGAAGTGATTTATCCATATCCTGTTAGTATGTTAGTGTGAATACTAAGAAGACCCAGCATTGAGGGAAACGGGCATTAGACCAGGTACAGTTTCGACCGCTATAATGTTATAACAATGAAGACCTAACAATGGAGAAGCTCGAAACCCTGATAATCCTCCTCGGCGCCAGTACGTTCTGCCATTGTCACAGCACATCTTAAAGGGGTAACACACTAATCCTTAGTGTAGGAGACCCACTACAGCGGAACTAGCTACATTAGCTAATAATCCCACCTTCAAGTTCAATGTACGGACCAAGGAGATGGAAGCCGACACCTTGCTAGGTGATGTCCGAAGAGCCCTCCACGACGGAGTAGATGAGGATGGCACCGACCATGAACTCCGGCAGGTGATGGCAGATAGCTACTTCTCGTTGTCGGAGGCCGCTCGGCCCACTGAGAGTGCCATTGTCAATGGCGCTGTTCAGTGGATGGGCCTTACCGGCCGGATGGACCCTCGTCAGGCTATATATGCGCTGGCTCAGGCAGATTGGGACTACCGACTTGCGACACAGCGAACTTTTGAAGAGGAGGAGACCTTAGCTCCACCTCGAGAGGTGGCGCCCAGGGACAACGAAGAGCCCGATGTTGGCAGTGGGACAGATAGTGGCTCTGAATTGAGCACGGCTCCGGAGGTACGGTTATGTGTAACAGAAGTTGATTTGGATGTATGCTTAATTTTACTGGTATAACAGGAGTCAGAGGAGGGGTCGGATCCGCTGGAGCTGATGCGTCGTCTGAACCCTCAGGTCAACAAGGATTCTGTCAAGAAGGGCCATCGTGATGATTCAAAGCTGACCATCACACTGAGGAACCCTGGTAATAAAGCGGACTCCGTATATAAATACCCTTTAATGGTACACGGAACCATAGACTTCTCGAGTGCAGCCCGGATTCGAGCTGTGAATAGGTGGAGAAGCCAGGTTTTCCGGTTTGTACCTGGTCTGAATTGAGTTCGTCCGATGCATGATGGCTGACAATGATATAGCCGCAATCTCGGGATTGCCCGCCCTCCACGATTAAGGTTCCACGATCTGGAGAAGCGTTTTCTCTTCGACGCCCACATCGACTTCGAGAGGCAAAGAAGGGCCGCCGGGCAGGAGGCGAACTGGTCAAAGATGAACTGGGACCGAGTCACACGGGACTTCAACGCCAGGTTTGAAGGGCAGATCCTACCTGGCAATACTGATGTTCGGCCTTACCGAACCAGAGACTCGTTGCGCACCGAACGGAGCCGTATCAAAGAAATAACGGATCACACCGGGATCACGCCAAGGGACCAGAAGCAGGCCCCTGAAGATTCCAGCGAAGATGAGGAAGAACCGCAACCTCGTCCGAAATATCCTCGTCGGGGGGACCCGGCTCCAGGGAAGCCTCCAATGTGGAGCCCGGATGACGACGATGAGTCTGACTTCGAAGGCGGTGAGCTTGGCGCGGGGCGGACTGGGATAGCTGCTTAATTTTTCGAGCACAGCATGAGCGGAAGGAGCCATTGAGGAGATTAGAGTTAGAATAAGCAACAGAGGAAGCGTGAGAAGTAGCAATGGATTGGAGAACAATTGAAACGTACAGCTATTTGGCTTCCACATGTTGTCATACTGTGCTCAAATTTCAAATCCATCCGTTTATCAAATTGCCACTTGGCTTTTCTTTAACCCCCCCACTTCATACTCTTTGCAATTGCAATAAGGATATGATTAGAACGCTGGTTCAAGCGTGTCGAGATAGCTGTAATGATGAAGGATAAAGGAGTGAATCTTAAGCTAGTATAAGCAGCACAAGAGTGGCTAAGGGTACTAGCTAAGGGTTTTTGACAACGTCGACTAATTCAACTGTTCCAATGAATGCGAAGAAAATCGGCGAATTATATACGGCCTTGTCGAATCAATCTACTACGAAACGTACAAAATTATCGAACATTTCAGATATACCGAATGATCGCTGACGGTATTTTTCAGCAGTGTATGTACGTGATTGTCTGCTCCGCGGCGAGCGAAATCTGATTCGAGTATGAAGGAAGCCAGACAGGGTGTACACGTAAGGGCAAACGTTTATGGGGACAATCTGGGGTATTAAATGTAGTATTCAGGGCGGCTAAATCCTGCTCCCGAGCGCAAGTTGATTGACACGCCACCGGCTCAAGTACAAGCTTGTGTCTAGGGCGATCAAAGACATCAATCAAAGAGCCGAGCTCCTATGTGCATGGTTCGTTGTTACTTGATCCTGCAGTGACCGTCTAAATCGTGGGATGGAAGTAGAGAGATTGGACATTGTAATGCCATGACTAGAGCTATCCGTCTTGGTAGCAACTCATTGACTTCACCGTAGAATTGCCTTGGTTCACCACCCGGTCGATGAAGGATCTTGCGAATAATTTTGTTTTCTGTTCACCCACACACCATACTTTCTTTCGGCATCTCCGCCCTAGGCAATCCATTTGCTTCATCTAACTTCTCTCTTTCTGACTGTCCACTCTGTCGCGCTAAAAGATTCTTACAAGCTAAGTCTTCCTCTTGCTTCTTCCTTTCTTTCTTGCTCAATTGCAAGCTCCCCTTCGCTAGTGCTTCCTTCGGTAATGGTCTTACATACGGCTGACAAATCCACCAAGGTCTCTTGCATGCATTGACAGTCGCCACTGAGCTCTCGTCTTTGCCCTCCGTATCTTCTTGCACTCCGTTGGGTATCTCTGGTAACGTAAAGTTTTCGTAATTGCTTGGGTTCGCTTCATAATCCATGAGACCATCCTTTACTGCTCGTTCGGTCATACGTAGAACACCCTCAAAGGCAGAAATTTCGCCCCCACGAATATGAGCCAGCGCATCCCGGACATCTGTATGTTTCGATACTAGAGGACGTAGGAGGCTGAAGAGGTGGGCCTGCATAGCTAGTAGATTTAGTGATGTTGGCTTGGTGTTCTTGTCGCGCTTCTGCCTTTTTGCAGGAGGTTGATCATGCGCATCAGCGCTCTCATCTTCGGCGATAGCCTGTTCATTATCCTCGTATGGAGTATCAGTTGGTAAGAAAAGCGGTTTTCGCGCTGGCGGGGTTTCGTCTAGCACATACTGGTACAGAATGTCCATGTACCGTCTGAAAACCGCGTCCACTCGGTAACCTCCTACCTGGTTTCTGCCCCTCCAGTATTCCCGACCTTCGCGACCCACCTCAGGGGCCTTTGCAAAAATGGTCGGGTCGTGCAGATTGCCTTCGGCACTCATTACACCGTCCGCCCCCGTCTCCTCCAAACATTTGTCAATATCTCCATGCTGTAAGATGTTTCCATTCGCAAAGATGACTGTGTCTGGTGGTAGGCTTTCTCTCAAATATCGCAGTACAGACCAATCCGCTAGACCTGTCTTATGCCCTTTCTGATCCCTTTGCCGTCCATGAACGGTAATGACACTAGCACCAGCTGAGAGTATGACTTTTGCATATTCTAAGGTCTTCTCTTTTGTGTCTAGTATACGGATCTTGGCTGTGACGGGCACATCGAGATTCTCACGAAGCTTGTTTATTATCCTATAGATAAGATCCCAGTCATCCTGCAGGAAAGCTCCATAACGTCCCCTCCTGGCAATACCTTGAGGACAGCCAAGATTTAAATCGACAGCATCACAGAAAGGCTGAACGTATCGTGCCGCTTCAAGAAGTTGGTCGGGATCGTTTGCGCAGAACTGTACAAATAACGGTCGATCTATCAATGGGTTGCCGTCAAGATAGATATCAGAAGACGAGAGAGTGGCGGGATCTGGTAGTGAGGTTAAACCGGACCTGATAGGCTGGAAATTATGATCGCGGAATTTGGGGGTCTCGGAAAACAAGCGCGCATGAATCATTGGAGTATATGCTAAAAGATCTTTCGAGGATCCCGGATTCATGTAGGATCTTGTGAGCATACGCCATGCCTAAAACAAATATTTAGCAGGAGTCATAATGTCAAGATCATCAGGAAAGCGTACGAACTCCGACTGGTCTACCATGGGGGCTAGGATCATCTTTGGACTGCCTATACTTTCATAGAAAGCCCGGCCTGTCAACTTTGCTCTTTTATTCGGCCGTGGGTCTGTTATTGTCGCCGAACCAATCTTTCCGTCGGATTGTGGCGACCCTGATGTGCTGCCCATATTGAAGAACGTACGTACCGCCGCTCGGCAGCAGCGTTGCGCAATGAGCGGGCGAACAAGCCTCGAGGGCCGCAAGAGAAAGGTATCCAGTGTTGGAAGGCTGCTTGGTTATATGGTGGGAGTAGTAATGAAACACCTTCGCTAGGTAAAGGTACTCAGGAGCATCTGATAAAGGTGTCGGGATAAGGTTCGGCCCGAGCTTGGTTTGCGCCTGCTGATTGGTCAGGGATGGCTCCCACACGAAAAAGCTCAGTCATTGTCCACTGCAGAATGAGGTATCCTACATGTGTAATGTGAAAAGAGTTCGCGTTGCAGGCTACTCATATCGAGATCTTCAGAGACTACCAACAAAGTCCCAGCCCTCTAAACTAGGCAGCATAATTGAATTTCCCCTAGATATCCGCCTTCAGATTTACTACCACTGCCTTGTCCACCCCTACCCCATCCCAATCAGCGGCCTATGTCTTTCAAGACTCGCTCCAGCCCGCATCCTTTCGGTACGCAGAAGGAACATCCTTCGACTGAAACCTACAACGAAGCTGTGGAGACGATTTACAAATATAACACATTCCAACTTTCCTTATGGGATAACGCAATTGACACTATCGATTCGCCAACGGGAGGCTTTGAAATGTCTCGCATCAGGCACCTGGAACTGGTTGCTGGTGATTTTGGTTTCACAACCTACAGTAGGACTATTCCCTCAAAACACTTACACCGCAGGTACCTAATAATACAATTAAATGATGATCGAAACCCTTTATCCCAACTCTACCGTTCCGTCCTCCGTACCCTCCAAACCCTGACCATATCCTGCACGCAACCGCCCCGAGAAAAACCCCATGTCTACTGGCTCCATTTAATATTCCACATGTGGCTCACCGCGCTGCGAACCAGACTGAGTGAAATTGTATCTCAAATGCCCGATCTTCGTGTTTTAGAGTTTGATGACGGTGATATGACTGAGACTATTGCACTGTTGAAACGTGTTTTTTCGGAAGGATACAGGAAGACAAGGACCGAATCGTGTGATCAGTATTATCGGAGGGGTAAATATGATGATGCCGAGAGGTCGAGCTATAGGGATGAGGCGCTTGAGATGGTGAAGCGGTTATGATATTGGGATATAGAGCGGGTTGTTGTGCAATCGTGCAATCTTTCACCGTAATTTTCCCTTTGTGGTGGGTGTCATAGTCTCTACACAATGAGATCAGCGAAGAACGCACAGCGTTGCCGCTGGCTTCTTCGTCTTTGCCACCATGGTTTAAACCAAATTTCATAATTACCACCAACCCCAATTAAAAGTTCCCCTTATCTATCCGCTGCTTACGATGTGTTGTTACACAGATATCCATACGAGCAACAGCAATGGCCTTGTACCTTGGGTTCTGAGGTCTAAGTTCGACACTCGCACGCTGGACATTCAAGTCACCTGTATTGAGTCCCAAGCATCGGCGACCCTTCATTAAATCCGAGTCTATTGGGGTTATATCACCAAGGACCTAAGTAACTCTGCCAAGGAGCCTGATAGAGTTGCTCCCGGTAATTCGTTTCCCGCTCTTTTCATAAGGGATCTCTAGACCAGTCTCTAGGCTCCAGAGTAATTGTTCTTGTGGACGTTACAAACGCGACCGTGTTTTAACAAATTCTTTGACGATTTTCTAGCTATAACGCTTGTTTTGCTTGAACTCAAAGGTATGTTGCACATCGTGGGGCTTTTCTCTATCACTTGTTGCCAACTATCTTGCGATAGTGATAACACGTTATAAGCTTCCCTTCACTCTAGAGTGACGAAATGGATTCATTGATGGTGAGTCAGATGCTTTCATGCTTCGTCAACACAGAAGCAGTACAACGCAGAGTGACAAGAAGACCTGGAGAACAAGCATACGATTGGTCATTGTTTTTCTCTTCAAGCGTTCTGCAAGTACAGGTACCGTCGAAGAGGATTCATGACCCAAACACATGTGTTCAGATAAAGGTCATTGTCAGAATGTTGTCAGTTCTCGACCCCTCCACTGTCGTTTCCATAACACTGATTAACCGGGTCTTCAACATTTACCTGCAGAAACCTTTACAAATACATCTTCTTTCACCAAATTCGCTCCCAAGCACCGCATCATGCTCATCTTGAAGATACCCGGCCTGAAGGCGGCTCCAATATCACCGTTACCAGTAGGAGATATGGACCAACTCATCATCGAGTTCCGCAAACTCAAAGTAACTGCGACGCGAGTTTCGCGGTCACCAGCAGTAACGATAGATCATCTGCCAGCTGAGATACTTGCGAACATCTTCGAACATTTATCCAACGACGACATATACAATCTTCCGTATCGGATTTGCGCTAAAGGTTTGTTCGAGAAGGAAGGACGGCTTCGCTTCGCGCAACATCGTACTTGGATTGACAAAAAGAATCTGCAGCAGTTGACTCGAATATCTTATCACCCGACCATCCGGAACTTTGTCCAGGAGCTCATAGTCGGCTATGAAATGCCCTGTTATATCAAGTTGAAACACTTTCTCCAGGAGCAGTGGATGGACAAACATTCGATACGGAGTCGCGCACCAAGAAATATAAAATTGAAAAATTTCCATACCTTGGCTGGAATCCCAGAAGATTCCTGTCCGTTTTGCGATGGATGGCCTTCGCTATCCGAGAAATGGATTGCTCACAAATCGGCGCTCAAATCTCTGCAAGAGCTGCAGAATAGTGGCAAGGATGTGAAAATACTAGAAGAAGCTCTTGGCCGCTTCGAGAGCTTTAACGCTATCACTATCGATAATTTTGATCGCCGTGATGAAGAGCGTCGAAAGTCTGGCTTGAGATACTTCAACGTCCCTGAGAGTTATCATCTCTCTCGTTGGCCCAGTTTCTCCAAACCTAGTTTCTCCAAACAGTCATGCAACACGGTACTCACAACCCTCATCAAGGTTCTCTCAAATACACATTCGAAGCCTAGCAGTTTTGAGATAATGGGAAATGCAGGAAGCCGGTGGCATTACGACGGGATGCATTCCGCAGCCTTGAACACTGCTTGTTTTGATTACCCGTTCCCGTCACTCACCATCTCTAATGCTTTCAGAAACATGAAGAGAATGCAGCTGCGTGGCTTATGGAGTATCAATAGATCGGCAGATGACCCCCAGCCTCGAAACTTAGATAGTCCGCTTCTGTCCAGCTCAGACAAAATAATGGTCTGTATGTTGAGATCAGCGGTTCAGCTCGAAGAACTCACTCTTTCCTTCAGTGGTCAATATACTTTCTCCCCTTATACATTCGGACTGCCGAACATTCCTCTAGGCAGATATCCGGGAACGAATCGATTTCGTCGATTGAAAACACTGCATCTAGCACATTTCAGGCTAGAACCACCACATATGGACTACTTCCTTAAAGCCACCGCAAAAACGCTAACGCATCTGACGCTTGAAGATATCCTTCTCAGCGGAGATTGGGGATCGGCGTTTGATAAGTTAAAGGGAATTTTTAACCTTCAGAGTCTTCGTCTCCAATCACTCAAAAAGATAACCACCCCTCAACGCCAAGGACAAGACGAATACGAAAGGTACGAAACGCCGTATCAAAAGGGAGGCGATGAGGAGGCATTGGCATGGCTATGCGGGAGGAGTGAGACGAATCCCTTTCGGATAACTTAACGCTCAAAGTTCGGTTGGGGGAAGAGTGCCCTTATATGACACATGCAAAGGATACTCCAGTAAGGGCTTTCAATTTGTTTGCGTATCCTGTGCCTTTTTTCAATAAGCAATTACTTCTTGCTCGACACACAATACCGAAGAAGCAGAATCCTTTTTTAGGGTGATTTTCCTTGGACGTGTGTTATGCTATGGGCTAAAGCATGCCCAGAAGTGCTCTGGGAACATTAGCTCATCTGCAAAGGTCTTGTAGTTGCGTTTGTGTATGCACTTCCCACTCGCTAGACCTAGAATATAAACAGTAGGCATGAAGTGAAGCTTACGAAAATCAGTGCATCCCGATCGCGACATCCTACCCAAATGTGTCGACCTCGAGGCAGCGTGTCATTAGTTCAATTTCACCAAAAACAAAACTTTTTGCCTGAATGGACATGCATCGAAAGAAAACGATAAGCCATTTCGAACCTTACAGTACCATTCTCCCACATCCAACCTCTCCCTACGCTCTTAGTCCCAAAACCACATCCATCCTATTGAACAGATACGTGCCGCAATGGACAGCACCATCGCACATCCTGATGTAAAAAACAACCAGAACACCACATCCATAAGAATAAACACTCCATACTGCATTGCCCTTTTCATCAAGGGGGGACGCCAACCATGAATACATAAGGACTAAGGCTATAGTCGACAATGTTATAAGACCCACCAGTTCATAACAGAGCTTTTCTCAAACCTCCCAAGTTCTGTGACGATATGGCTAGTCAGAAAGCATAGAGCGGGAAGTAATATCTCGTTGGTTCTAGGGATAATTGAGGGTGGTTAGAACGTGATCAGCGGTTTTTGGTGATTGGAAAGGATTGATACCATCTCCTGCTGGTTTTGCAACGAACGTTGCATCGGGTACAGTCTCTACGTCAAAACACTGTGGGCGTGGCAATGTAGCAACCAGCAGAAGTAACCGGTCACTCGAGCGATACTTGAGCTTTGATCCTCCAACTGGCCTTTGTGTAGGGAAATGTGTGCTCTGATGTGGGCATAGCGCCCTGGCGAGTGGTGCTTTGTGATTTCCTATGACCTTTTTGATATCTACATTCGCCATTCTATATCCACGCACCAGAATGCTAGCTTATTATTATATGCAGAGCACGAGGCACGCTTTCGAGCATTAGGCAATAGTCAGACAACCTGCCCAATTTGTAGAGATCGAGAAATCCTCTTGATTCATCCAGGGCTTTACTGAGCTGCTTCTGCTCTCAATGGCTCTGCATTACTGGCGGGTTCTACGAGCATTTCTGACGTTTGTGAATCTCCTTTCCGTGGTTCTTCTGCTGTTCCTGCTCTGCGAGCTGCTTCCAAGTTACGTGCTTCGGTTGCCGCAAGCACAGCTCGATCGCGTTCCGCTCGCTCGGCATTTCTTCCCCATGGTCTGTTCTCCGGTGAAACGTCGGCTAGATGTAGCTCGCCTCCACCGTTTCCGACACGGTTTATGCTCTGTTTTTGAGCTGCCTCGAAAGCCTTCTTGTTCTTCTTACGCTTTGCGGCCTTTTCGGATGTCCCCTTGCTTTCCACAGCTGGAATACTCTCCGCATCAGATACCACAGGCTTCTCGAACAATTTAATTAGTGCAGGGGAGAATTTCTCGAGTTGTGCGATCTCCCCTACCTTCACCCGCATGTAGTCAAAGGCTACGCCGATTTTCATATCTCGTATTGCTTGCTGGTCCGCGGTTGGGCGGACTACACTAGAAATGGGGTCTTCCGACTCTTTAAGGTCGCCTTCTTTGTTTGTCCTGTAGTGACAATCCATACTTTCTGCGGCAGCTATAATCGCGTCAGCAGATTCCACCGCTTCGTCCGCTCCATCCATCATGTCTTGGGCTTCTTCGGTGTCTTCGAGCTTGACCTCGGCATTTGCCAACCCTGCCATATTTGGTAGCTTCTGATATCGTTGGCTGAAATGAGTAAGGATCACTCTTTTAGCTCGCATTGCCACGGCAACTCCAATAGCTTCGCTGGTGGTGCTGTGTTTCTTCGCTTCGGCGTCCCCTTGCAACTCATCGTCGAACGTCGCTTCGTGTATTAGCACCGTTGAATTCCTACCAATCTTTGCGAATGGCTTGGAGGGCCGACAGTCGCCACTGTAGGAGACTTTGAAACCATTGGGGAAGGTCAGAGCCACAGCCATTGCGCCTTGGCAGTGCGTAACACCGCAGGTAACTAGATTTGAAAGGCCAGTAGCAGCTGTCATGGCTTTTCTCCTACGAAATGGGTGAGAAGCTCTTCCCGAAGAAAGTGGAAGAGATTGGAGAATAATTCGACTTACATTTCCTGGTTACCAGGGTGGAAGCTCATCACATGGTCATTGAATCGTATCCTAGAATAATTGGAATTACTACTTTCACCAGGCCAGCAATTTAGAGGGACGATCTGCTCATAGCCATAGTTCTCTACAGAAGAGTACTCCTGTAACCATCTCAACATGCTTGAATGACTAGCAACGAAGAGGTGGTTTCCTTGGTATAAATTTTGAATTGGGTCTCGCAGGTGCTGCGAAGGTGGAATACTACCGGGTCTGTTTGTGCTACTTTGCCCCCCGTGCACTTCCTCGAACCACGCCTTGATCACGGAGGCGGTACCAAGATGATGATCGGCATGGAGATGACTGATCCAGATGAGCTTGAGGTCGCGAAGAACCTCTGCGAGCTCTGGGGGGTTGTATATACGTTTGAGCTGACCAATTGTGTTTTCGCCGCAGTCCAACAAATAGGATCCGTACCCCGGAACCCTCAGAAGCGTCGCAGAAACATTGCGATACTTGGACGGCAAAGCCGACCCTGTTCCCAAACATATAATCTCTGCGTCTTGACTAGGAAGGCTTTTTTCGGATGATCCAATTGCCATCGACTCGGAAGCAATCTCTTCTCTCGCCGCTTTGGCGAGTTCCAGCACATCTTCAGGAGTCTCCTTCAAGACTGCAGCCGTATCGAGGTCCGGGACGCTATCCGTGCCCTGTATTTGGAACAGTGGCCCCGTGTTTATTACAAGACCCCTCTGAGCCTGGATGTAGTCAACAGGGAGACCAGCCTCGATAGGTGGCTGCCCAGGTTGGGGTAGATTGATGTTGTCATGAACCGGAATAGCGTAATGCGATGGGTCAATTTGGTTGAGACGGATTGCCACGGTAGCTGAAGATTCCATAGAAAGATAGTTAGGGCAATAATCTTGAGATGAAATAACATGCTTCAAATCGGAGCGTCCATGTATGAATTTTCTTAATGTCTGGTTCCGACCCACATCAGGACCTAATAACCATATGATTGCACCAACGCCTGTCATAATCCTGTCAACTTTCCATTCCGGTCGGTTCACTAGGTTGTCAACATAATCTGCAGAGGGTAGATCTATCACGGCAACACCTGCGCCTTCCCTCCCTTCCTCTAACACCATTCCCGGCTCTATAGTGACTCCATCCATGGATTGCACGTTGAGTCCAGATGCCAATTGGCTCCACAGTCGTCCTTGTTCTACATTGAGTTCTTTGGCTTTAGCAGGCAGAAATGTACCACGCTGTCTATGGTTTCGAATAATATATGACATTGAGGTGGAAGAAGGTTTCGTGGAGGGCAGGTTTTCGATCATGGCTCCAGGCCAAGGTTTACGCACCATTACAGTAATATTAGGCAGCGGGGTTATACCATCGGGAACCGGTCCAGTATATCGCTCTAGCTTGTTCAATTCTTGATTGCGTAAGAAGAGTGCCGCGGGCATCCGCACGTCACAAAGTTGGGTTTCTACAAGATTTTCAAATCGCCACGCAGAGTTGAACATCTCAGCGACTACAGAACCGCGAAGCTTCTGGTCCTGTCTTTCTTGTGCTTCTTGTGCTATAGGCAACGTCTTGAAAGACTCTCTTATATTCCTAGATTCTATGGGCGTGGGAGTTTCTCTCTCGACGAATTCATCAAAAGGTCGCTTTTTGGGGGACTTGGGGCTCGAATCGGCTGGAGCCTGCTCGTTGACCGAAGGCGAAATAGCCATAGCCCAAACTTGGATTCGTGGGTCGACCCAGGTCGGTTCCCAATCTTGATCTGAGCCGACATTGCGGTCCCCCTCGATATACTCGTCGACATCCACAGGCATACCATTTCTGAAAACAAAATGCCTTGTCGTGGCAAGAGTATGTGTGATATTTGGCCCTCCATGGATTGTCAGACTCGATTGCGCCGCCCGTTGCGCCAAAGCAACGGCTTTCCTTGTCTTTGCGCTACGCAATGATTGTATATCTTCCTCCTTTGTCCCGTTTTCACCTCCGCTTTTCCTGATTTGCCTCTTGTTGAGCCGTTCTGCCGCAGCTATAGCCGCCTGAGTAGAAGCATCCGCAAGAGTCAAGATCAAGCCCACCAAGCCGCCAGTGTTTTTCCATTCCGTTTTACCAGTCAAAAAGATATCCGAAACTTTCAATAATTTTTGCCCTCTTTGAATACTAGCCCGCTGTATTCCCTCATGTATATTGCCAATGATGTAACGCTTGTCATCGAAGTGAAGTGATAAAGCTGTGCCAGAGGTGTCCGCAGTAGGGGTTGAGAGGAATTCAATGTGCGAGTGCATCTTCTGAGCGCCAATCGATGTGCTTGGTAGTCGTACTTCGCTACGCTGACTATCAGAAAAAAAGCTCTTGGGGCTTAATTCAATGTCCTCGGCGGTTTGTAGTCTCCCAAGTGGCGTTTTGTGACTTGAATATATATTCGTAAACCCCGAGGATTTCAACCCTACACTCGTTTTCCCTACTGTTGAAGCCCGCCGCACCTCAGTCGAAGCCCCTTGATCAGCCTGGTTATACAATGCCTTCCGTGGCCAGTATTGTTTTGCTGTCTTCCTTCTCTTGTCCGGTTTCGCTCTTTGCGAATTGACTCCAAGGTGTGTTGGTAGCCTGGTACGAGCAGCAGCCTTGGTATCAATGAATGGAGGTGGTCCTAAATTGTAGCTGTTGACGAAGCCACGTCCAGGTAAATAGCGCATCAGCCGCTCAAAGGAAGTTGCTAAGGTCTATAAACCATGCGAAGACCTGTCATTGACTTTGGTCCACTATCGCAGAAATGGACGATGGATATTGGTGGAGGTGGTGATTCCTCAGGCGTGCAGAATCCCATGGGTTACTCGTCACAGTCGACAAATTCAGACTTGCGATCTTCGACGACAGAAAGAGTCGAGGAGCACGGCGTTGTTCTGTCAACATCAAAATGATCAAAATGTCCATCTTGAATATGAGTCATTCTTTAGTCATCAAAATGCTAAAAATCGTATTCTACATGGGTGAATCGACGGCAGCCTCATTCATTCATATCAAATTCCCCGAGGTATGTACCTACAGTGATACATCTCCACCAACTAGAAACATCGAAGACGAGTCATACGCGCATCAAATTTGCTTCAAACTCATGCTTGCTGACCATTCATCTATATCGCTTTATAGTCAAATAGGAAATTCGCTCCAGATATGCTTCATACCCAAGCACCCTTCCAAACACCCAACATGGGCTCTTTACCAAGCCCCCACCCAAGCATTCAAATTTGCTCCATATATGCTCGCCCCAATCTACCCTATACCCTATTGACAGTACATATTGGCCACTGAGATCCCTTGCTCAAAACCCAACCCAACCCGCTGTGCGGCGTAGACTGTCATAGAAGTTCTGTAACCAGGTGTAGCCACTTTCTAGCAGAGAACGGAACGGTTTCGCTAATAACCACTTAGATGCCCTATCTGCCACATTAAGTTAATTGAATTAAATTATCGCTGCGAATTGCTCTTAGTAGCTGTGTAAACATTTTTTACAAGAAGGAGCTAATGCCTTCGTCATGAAATGGATTACCTGGGATCAGTAAGTCTCACCCACTCAAGCTAGATGACAAACTTTCTGATATCCTTCAAAGAACTCCATTTTCTAGCGCTGGCTTTACGATTGATCAGTATGGAGACTTATAGACGTCATGATCGGTACCCCCACTGGCCACCAGTTGTAGAGGTTCTCAAGAACTGTAGCACTCCCGTCACTCAGGCTGCTGTGATCTAGTGGATCCGTTGTTAGGTTATCCCGATTAGGAAACACGTGCAGAGAGCAGACTTGATCGATTTCAAGCGTATGTATGGAAAAGTACCAAGTCTGGATTTCAAAGCTCAAAGATTCAACCCCCACCCGGACGATGAGAGCGTTTCATCTCTGGGTATGGCGACTTGGGCTATCGACGCCGCCAGAAGATCCCTAATAAGAAGGAACTTCTAGACTATCACCACCTTGCACGAGAAGACTGCCACAGTCCGACTAGTCTTTGTCGCAACAGCGCTAAGATGAACCGCACGACACTAAGCATGAAAGTTGAACTCGAAACGCCGCACTGATAATAAGATCCAACGGCAGTTGCCAACAGTCTGGTTTTCTCATCATACTGAAGTACCTCTTTCTCCCATTGTTTTATCGTGCTGTTTCCCTGAAAGACCTTTTGCAATTCCAGACAATTCACTGCGCTATGGTTAAAACTCATGCCAGTATGAGGACGCAAAAGCGTCAGTGCTTCTCCGACAAATAGCAATTTACCTTCAAAGAATGACGCTCGCGGTGATGCACAATCGCGAATGGTTGATATGAACGGAAGAGAAGTTTTGTTGACGAGCTCAAGAAAACAAGATGGCATGTTCTGCGCCGCGCACGCCTTTTGCTTGCCCCAGATCTCCGGCCGCATCTTCCCCATAGGCAATGTATTTCGGTGCTTATGATCGTCGATGTCCGTCAGATTCTCTTCCAATTCCCGCGACTTTTCGGAGCAGTTCTGATACCAAACATAATTAAGAAAGCGCTCTCCGATCTCGAGGCTGCCGGCAATTCCGGGAATGGCATAGCTATTAGGAGGTCAGCCTGCTATTCAGAGGATCGAGTCAAGTAAACTCTACTCACCCAACGATGTAACCTTGAGGCATTGCAAAGACATTGAATCTCTTGTCGAAAAGCTTCCGCGTTTCTATCGAGACGTCTCTTTCAGGTACGGTGCCCCGCCAAGCGACATATCCTGAGTATGGGTATTCTAGATCCGGCATGAACTTTCTTCGGATGGTGGAATTCTGGCCGTCTGCAACAATGACAAGATCCGCGTGAATAGTGCCACCACCCCCGACTTCGAGATTGTTGTACTCCACCGTAACAAAGCCGTCATTGTAAGAGGCATTCGTAGCCTGTTTACCCAAGTCATAAACCGCTTTCCCGTCTGATGCGGCTGGATTGATTGGCTCTGGGCAATACTCGCTCTGTAGAGAGTCAAAATTTGCTCTTAAGCGGTAATATAGAACATTCCAGCTGCTAAGATTTAGAGACAGATCTATGACGCGTTTGACGTTTGATGCTCTGTCCAAGAATTGGAATCCCGGGCAGGCGAATGAATACGGCCGTGGGTATAGATCATTCTCTATGAAAAATTGAAGTCCTTGAGGCCCTGTGCCTATGCCGGCTGCATGATCGGTTCGAGTCGACGAGAGATTTTGTTCGAGTATGCGGACATTGTGGCCAAGCCGTTTCATGATTATACCATGCATTAACCCGGCTAACGATCCCCCGATCTTTTTTTCGAATGAATTTAGCAGTTGGAAATCCAGCGGAAAAGGGAGGCACTCACTATGACGACGGCCAACGGCTTATCTCCCTTAGACGAGGACTCATTGCCCAAAGAAACCATGGTATCTGATCTGATCTCCGATTCTGGGGGATCAAAGAGTCCTGTTTAAGAGACAGTATGTCTGATAGAGCCTTGAAGGAAAAAGATAGTCATTGGCTTGTGGTCTGGCTTTGATGTGAAGGGCAAGAAGTGAAGGGCTAGAGGCAGCGGAACCCAATCGCGACCGCTCTGTGCAATTATCCTATGCTCTTCCTAATAATATCCTTGGTGCACCAACTTGAACCCACACTCGTTTGCGGATAAATGAAAAGGTTTATACACAGCGCCTTAGGGTTTTCAGTGGAAAGGAACGTGGTGTGTCACGGGAAGGTGGTAAGGTAAGGTATGCGGACTATTCGAGCTGCAGATCTGTCACATCACCTCACACCTGCAGCTTCGGGGCGGCTGCATTCCGCTTTTGACATGCAGCACCACCCTTGCGCTACCTTACCAACTCTTCGATCCATTGAAACCCCTAATCGAGAAGCGGTGACGCTCCCGATCCCCCACCGCATATACCTTAGGATGCCGCGATGCGGCATGTAAAGCTAGGCAGCCGCCACGCAACAGTGCCCGGTAATATGTAGGGTGTTATCATAACCTGTATCATTATCACAAGCGGTAACCTTACGAGTCATGGCGTATCCAGAGCCGCATTATATTACAGCCACTACACTATTCCAGGCGCAGAGTTGGAGCTAGCAATATTCGAGATGAAATGAAAAATCAATCGACAGAACTGTCCAGCTACCATGGATAGCCACCGTTCATCTGCATCCCCACGTTGCAACTTTATGACCACTATCCGAAAGCGCTCTGTTGCTTGACCCCGAAATGAGACATCGCTTGCCAGGAGCCCGGCCGAAGCATTCGAGATTTGATTAATGTAAGCATCGACGATTCCCGAAGCACGTTGGTCCGGCTGGGGGAGGTGAGGGGAACACTGCAGGAGCAACGGCTTTACTTAGTGCACGTCAGTCAATCGTTCTTGTCTCTCGTCAAGGCCGCTGTCGACGGTATCTACGTCCATGAATTCTTCGGTGACGCAATGACCCTTGCAGGCTTTAGGAAGCGACTCCGAGCCGTGGTGCAGGTCGTTCTATTGGACCTTGCCCGGGACATGCGTCGTGAAGGACATAGTCAGGAGATCACTGAGGACGTCTCCCCCCAAAAGCCAGCAAGCACGCCGGAAAAAATCTTGAGGTCTGATCTCTTAGGCCGTGTGCGTGAGCTTGTGAGAAGAAGTAGAGAATGTGAATTGCCAGGGACTTTCAACCCTCTTATTGTCGAAGACTTGTTCTATCAGCAGTCAAAGCCATGAAAGCGGCTCATAAAGCGCTACAGTGAAAGAATCCTGAATGTCACGAGAACCTCTTTACAGTTAATCTCACTGCATATCGCAGATGAAATCACGAGCGAAGGGCTTCTACGGGAGATCATCGACTCAGCTATGGAAATATATGCGGACCAGCTCGAAAGAAAAGTCGCGGAGATTCTGCGTCCTCACCAGAAAGGCCACCCTATCACGTATAATCATTAATTCATCGAAATCATTCAAAACGTTCGCAAAGAACACGCAAAAGGGACCAGACTCGGCAGCTGAACGCGTTTTTCAAAATCAAGCCTGAGAAGAGCTTCTTTTACGTCGACTCTCATCAAGAATTCGATACTGGGAATCTCTTAGATGCAATAAATCAGCGGACGGAAGCTGACATGAATCGCTAAGCCTGCTGTGAAGCAGTCGACTGTATGAAGGCATATTACAAGGTGAGTACCGAAGTCAACTCGCTCAATAAGTCGAGAGACTTCTCGAAGATCCGGCGTTGAAGAAGTCAATATCCTGATATATTTACAGGTTGCAATGAAAGTCACGGTGAATAATTTTGATGTTTTGAGAATCGAAAGTTGCGTTTTGAATGAACTCTCTGACACGTTTTCATCTGACATGATCATGAGACTTGATGACAGATTGATAAGGAACATCGCCGCAGAGATCGAAGAATCGCAGATAGACAGAACTCGTACTATCAAGAAATTGAACAGTCTTGAGACAGGTTTGCAGACTTTGAATCGTCTAAATCGAAACAAAGCAGCAGGTTGGTGAATGCAATTCACAAATGTTCTCTATTATCGAGACAATATTTCATGGGAGCTAATGTAGTTCTAGCAAACCGAATTGACGAAGCCTTCGACCGCCCCGAAATGAACCAGGAAGTGACCGTTGAACTTTTGAAGGATGGATGCTGGCATGAATGAAGGACTCATTCAGGAACAGGAAGCTTCAGTGGTTCAAGATGTCAAAGCTTCAGGCGCCGGAAAAGCAGAGCTACACGAGCCGACCTTGAACCGGTCACCCCTTCGTGAAGACGGAAGCGTTCGGGCAGATCATTCTTGGCTCAACAATGGCTTGAGAACTTCCAAATTTTTCGTGCCCCGAGAGAGTTGACGGACGTTGACGCCGTACTACCTGAGCCGTTGATTTGCGTTGAAGGATCAGGCATACTGGGTATGGTCTGAAAAGGAAATCGAGAATCAGCAGCCTTAAGTGCCGGTGTGGATTGGGACATAAATGTAAACGGTCAGATGGTGTGTATTATCTGAGAACCAAATGGTAGATTCACGTTCTCGTGTGGAATACCAAATGCTATCTGATTCCAACGATCTCAAAAAGTCGGTTGTTTGCTTGCTACAGCTATGTCCCAGCTGGAAGAAAAGTGATAAAGAACGGACCAAGGCAGAGGGAAACCCTCGTTGGTTTTGTAGATGTGACTCTATGCTTATCCCCTTCTTTCCTCGACTTGAGCTCGAACGACCCATGATCGGCTTATCACTGGCTCTCCGCCAGCCGACTTGCAGAGCCCCCGTCCGTTTTCGGTGAGTTGCCTCAAAGACATTCGAGAACCAAGTGAGCTGGCAACAGTATTGGTTCAGTCGATGATTTTCGAAGTTGGATGGATGGCACATGGATCTGGCAGCGGACACCAATAGGTCCGAAGCCTAGTTTGAACTAACCGAACCCGTAAATGGGTCTTCCTATGTAAGGTCCAATCAACATCGTGCACGTAGCTTTTTGTCCAAAGTGTCCATCTTCCAAAGAATCACTTGGTGCACACTGACTTGATCGTTAGTGCGTCAAACTTCAGCTTTCGTTTCATCGAACATTCCATATATTTCATAATCTGATGCATGTCCTATTGACAATCTAATGAACTTGATCGATAAAGTGTATATTTGTGCACCAGAGACAAGATGTCCGGACAACACTCACGCCTTCCTCAGAGGTACGAAACGTTTGTAGAGCGGGCAAACGCAGTTCAGCACAGAGCCGCGAGACATCAAACCGCGGAGAGAACCGCAGAGGTACAAATTTTGCTTGATCCTCAAAGGGTTCTTCCGGTCGCAGATGGAATTCAGTCGAGCAGTTCATCATTGCAAGATGAAACCGACAATCTGCCAGTTGAATTGGATGATCAAGCCGACGTGGCCTCCATGAATCGACCTCCTTAATCACCATCTCCGCAGCCATCCCTCGGACTTCGTCACGAGCTCTCAGTTACTTCTTCATCGTCATCTAACCAAAACAGTGATGAGAATGATGGCAGCACGAAATCTTCAAGTGAGACTATTCGAAGCCTGGAGGCTCGACTCGAGCAAGAAAGAAGGCTTCGTAGTCTGGTTCAGCGAGACTTGAAGCAAAGGAAGCAGAAGATAGCAGAGCTGGAGCGAAAAGCTCAAATAGCTCATGACCGTCAAGTCGAAGCCATTGAGAATGACTCATCAGCTCAAGCAGCAAGTTGGGAAAGAAAGTACGGCATGCTAAGGGAGGTTTTAAGAAGAACCGAAGAGGAGAAGAGTCAGTTGACAAAAGAAATTCGAGAGCATGAGGTCAGAGAGGACAAGTTACGCAGACAGCTGCGGAGAGCATGGGAAGGTCTTGACGAGCAGCAGGAAAGGGACAGAGTCATGGGTAGTCGTTTGGGGGAGGCGGAGAATAACATTGCGAGACTTGGGAACGTGGTAGCTCAGCTGAATGATCACCAGGACAGAGGTATAGAGAGGGCAAGGAACATTACCACACTTTCGGATTCACAAACTGCTGAACAGCAGCTTGAGGGTCATCATCGAAGAGAGCGCAGGGTATGTGGCACTGGCGATTACGAGCTGGTAACCACCCGAGACCCTCGGGGCAACGTCAGCTTGCGTCATGCCATCACTCGTCCCATAACGCGAAGACAGGCGTATTTGTTTGGCGGGTAGAATGGGAAATAATGGTTGAGAAAAAACGTCGGCGCGGCAAAAATTAGTTAATCTATCGTGTTACAGGTATGAAGAATTTAATCAAGAGAGTGAACGGATACTTGAGCGATCGGTGGAAGAGGTCGAAACGAGACGTGGAAGTGCACATGCCTGCCAAAGTTGTCTATTCTTGAAGCGTGCAAGTACGTATGACCGCAGAAGAAAATGAGCCAAGAATCAGTTGAGAGAAATTGATGATTCAAAATTCGCGTCTCGACGCCTTCTTATTTCAGTTTTGTAGCAGTTTCGACGCGATGAGAGTCTGTAATTCGCTACAAAACTTTTGATGAGTATGCTGATGGTGTGAACCACTTTTGATGTGCATCGCTTATTCCTTAAATCGTAATCCTGCCATCCCAGGATTAATGGTGCTAAGCCTAACTAGGCACCCCACCAAAATATTTGTTTACTGCATTGTTTACATTCACCTCAGCTTTCTACAACATTTAGATGCAGCTGTTCTGAATGCCTACATTCTTTACAAGTTCAGTTATTCTACAAGCAAAACGACACGCGCTCAATTTCAGAAGAAGGTGGCTACTTCGCTGATGCGAAATTCAGCTGAATCGATTCGTAAACGACCCTACGACTTCAGCAATTCGAATTCATCGATTCCACCTTCAGCTCAGGAACATCGTTGGATTCAGCTCATTAAACCAGCCTGTTGCACCCTCTATAAAGCAGCCAAAAGGTTCACTTCAGGAGCTGGTAAAGGGGTTAAACGTAAGGCCCTGAGCGAGGTGACTGGCAATGGTCAGTCAAAGCAACCACGAAAACGTACTGTTCAAACCAGCTACGGATGCACTTCTGAACAGTGTACGGGGTTAGCAGCCTGCAAAACAGGGGCCTGCTGGGAGGCCCTACATGCGTAGGGGGGGAGGGGAGGGGGGAGACATACACAGAGAAGGGGAGGGAGTTTTGTTGATTTTTGAAGCAATTGGCAATCTGCATATTGATCTCAGCTCCCCATTGGCCTGGTTAGTCATCTCCCGTGGCTCCGTAGTATGTACCCTAACAGGTACGTAAAGTGGCCGTATACCTGGTATGGCAGGATTAACGACGGTTTAAGGGGTATACAGTACATTCAAACACAAGCCTTACCTACACGCATTCTCGGGTCCACGTAAGATTGGAACTTTGGGCAGATCTCTCAGATATACAGATGGAGCAAATTGAGCAAAATGGCCCCCACGTCATCTAAAACTGAGGCTTGCAACTGCACGCCATCTACCACTCGCTCGTCAGCCTTGCGAATAACGCCGTCTTCTGTGACTGGTTGAGTTAATGAGCTGTAACCACACTTTTTGAGGAATATATTGAATGCGCCGCAGATCCTTTAGGCATCCCGACTGTTCAATGTCATCCCCCCAGATGTAGTTCGTACTTTGTCCAGACATTTGAAATTTCTGGTTTGGCCTACCACTATTGAAATAGCTTGATTTGCAGAGGTTCCTTTCTTGTTACCTGAGAGCCAGCAGCGATGGCCTACAGTCCGGAAGTGACTCGGGAAATTTTACGCCGACCGGCTGCTCAACCTCCTCCTGGGGTGACTCCTAATTTAATCAATCCAGAAAATCTACGAACGAGCGTCGTCATTCTTTCAACTTTGGTTTTCTCTATTTCGTTCCTGGCCGTTTCTATTCGTATGTATACGAAATGGTATGTCATCCGTAGCGTTGGATGGGACGACTGTAAGTTTTGTTTCCTTTAGGCATTAAATGTGTATTGAGGCACGCCACTGACTTTCCTAGATACTTGTCTTTTCGGATGGGTGATCTTGTCTCTACTGTTTGAGTTGAAACTAAGCTCTGACTTCTTTGAAGTTCTTGCTCGCCTCTACTGGCGTCCCAAGCATCTTGACTACTTACCATGGCATGGGAGTTCATCAGTGGAATATTACTCTTGGAGATTTGTTTTCCATTCTTTACGTACATTTACACCACTACCGCCTTCTTCCACACAAAACTTACTAACGTTTACTGTAGTATGTGAATATTACGTCTATACTCTATGGTATCGCCATAGCTGTGGTCAAGCTTTCGATATTGTTACAGTATCTCAAGATTTTCGTACCAAATCGAAAAAGCAACATGAGATTGTTTGTGTGTGCTCAATCGCTTATCTGGGGAGACCTGGCCTTTTACACCGCCAGCGCCTTGCTCGATATATTCGCCTGTACTCCACGAGAGAAGATATGGAACAAACTGATCACGGACGGTCACTGCGCTAATACTGACGCTTCTGGTATGGCTGGCGCTATATTCAATGTCTTTTCCGATTTTGTTATCTTGCTTCTTCCCATGGTATCCATTTGGAAACTACATCTAGCCCCGCGGAAGAAATTTGGAATTTTCGCTATCTTTGCCACGGGACTTTTGTAAGCTTTGCAATACCATTCTTTAGTTGAAAGGCTCTCTAATACATAGACGGTTCGCAGCGCCTGCGTTACATCTACTATACGCCTAATATACATGATCACTGGAGCAATCAGCACCGACTTCTCATATAGATTTACCTATGAGGGATTCTGGTCTATCGCTGAGATTGGCACCGGCATTTTATGTAGCTGCCTCCCGACTATTCCCAAATTCGCCCAGACTCTCGGCCCCAAGCTGAAATCAGCACTCTCTTTCGCTCGAACCAAGCCAGACTGCTCGATGCAAAATCCACTCGGAGGATTAAAGCCAAACTGGCCCTTGGACAACCGCAGCGGCCAGAGCAAGGATCAGCCTCAATTCCTTAATTTCTATGGCTCACGGAGTCTACTCAAAGGAGAGTACAACCCGCTCGATGATCGAGAAATAGCGGTCGGTGAGCTACATTATGACCATTTTCGACCCCTACCGGTGGCACTCGGGAAATCAGCAACAGATATCGAGAGCGGCTAAGCCAAAACCAGTAGTCTGCATACTCTAGCCATCGAAGCTTAGCAAACAGAACCTTCTAGTGCAACCTCAAATCTGAAAGACCGGTAGATGTAGGAATGGTCAAAGCCGATGACTTAAGAACATACACAAGTGGGTTTTGGAAACATTTAGTGTGACCGTTGGATTGGATAAATTTCTGAGAACCAATACTCACTCATAGAGTAAAACCGAAGGCCTACGATTGTTGCAATGAGTAGGTTGAAGGACTATCGAGAACTCTTATGAGTAAATCTCTCGGTTGTTTCCTAAACAGGTCTTTTTCACCTGCGAGCTATGTTACACAGCAGTGACAGCAAAGCCCTTCTCGCGAAAGGCTCACGACGCGAGCGAATAGTAGTCGTTGATCGATTTGACGTTGCATGACTTGACAATCGAAGGTTGCCGATCGATTATGGGGGGGCGAAAACGCGACGTAAAGACTATGCTTTACCTTGATTTTTAAAAAGAGCGATCGAGAAGGCTGGGGCCAGCTGTCGACCATCTGTAAAACTTCGTGCCGTTTGATGGTTTTTTCTTCTTCTTCGTCGAATACGATATATGCGAATCAAAGACGTTCTTCTTTTACAAATGAAGACAAGTCGACTATATCAACACAAAGCGCATCTGCGACGAATTCGATTATGTTCTAGCAGTGCAGCCTTGTCAACAAATCATTGCGGATTTGTGTCGAACTACCGCGTTTCCAGTTTTTTCCCATGGATTCCACCCAGCAGTACTCCCCAGCCTATCTGGCGGAAGACAAAAGCAGGGAGTTTCTCAATGTCGTCATTGCTTTTGCCATTCTCGAAACAGTCTTCATGATATTGTTCTTCACGTCGCGCGCAATGAACAAGACTTCAAATGGCTGGGACGTGTATCTCATGATACCAGGCTATATCTATTGCTTTGGCCACATCGTTGTCGCATCATGTATGTTTAAGGCCAGTCTACAGGACACTGAGATGCGTTAAAGACTTTCTCCTGCCATCGATTGTGGACTGGCTGACTGGATTTTGCAGTGATGCTTCGATACGGTGGCGCCGGACGCCACATGGCCGCGCTGGACCGAGCCGTCGCGACCAGGTGGATTAAACTCGACGTTACAGAAGAGTTTATATACAACTTCTCGATCTTGTTGCCTAAGCTTGCGGTTCTTTGCATATACAAACGAGTCTTCTCAACAAAGCCGTACCGCTATGCGATTTATATCCTCGGAGCTATCGTAATCCTCAACTGCGCTGTGGGTCAGGTAGTCAGCCTTACGATCTGTCGACCGTTCGCATACATCTGGAACAAGAGTATATCAGATGGCCATTGTGGAAATATAGCTGCGACCTACCGCTATATCACCATCCCGAACTTGCTGACTGACGTGGGCGTTCTCGTCGTACCCCTTCATGGGGTCTGGCATCTTCACATCAAGGTCGTTCACAAGATCGCGCTCTCGCTGAAGTTTCTCATAGGTTGCATGTAAAGTAAAGAGCTCGACTTTCTGTCATCGACAAGACCTGCTGACATGAGCCCTAATATTTAAAAGAGGCACTATCACGCGAACCATGCGTTTGGTCTTCTTCTGCCAGATCGACATGTTGGCGAATGTGACTTGGAACGCGCCGGGGACGATGAGCTGGACCCTGGTTGAAACGGGCGTCTATCTCATCGCGGCGACGCTACCATCCCTACGCCCTTTAACGCTCTTCTTCCTCAAGGGGTTTGAGCTGAAGACACCATACCACAAACTGCTCGGCCGCTGCAGCCGTGTATTTTCCGCGCACAAACATCTCGAAGGTTCAACTTCTGCCGGCAACGGCGCGCGCTTGGCTGGGTTTGTGAAAATGAAGGACGTCAAGCCTCTGGATCAAAAAGCCACTCATGAAGAGTGGGTATGAGCCTTGAAAAACGAAGAGAAGAACGATGAGAGAAACTGCTCGAAAGTTTTGTTTTCGATGCAGTGCTGTTAAATTATAGATTTTACAATTGATGAAGTGACAATGTAAAATCAATGAGGCTTAGAGTAATAGCAGAACTAAGGTACTCATCAAGGCACTAGAAAGAAAAGAGCGAGTCTCTCATTGAAAAGTAGACCTGGCGCCAGCGCGATTGCTTGACATATCTCGACAGTAATCATATCATATCAGTTCTGCAAATTTCAGACACAGCTACAGAACTTGACCTGAAAGAAAAGGCCTTCGTGACAACGTTTCGGTCGTATTCTTTAATCCTTGTTCTCGCATGGCATTCACTTCTGGCTCGAGCATTCACTTCTGGCCCCCTCTTCAGCATTCATTTCTGAACTCCCACTTCGGCATTAATTTTTGGCTTTCCTCTCACAACCTACTACTATATTCCACCCTCCCTCTAATACCTAACCCCAACAATATTTCTCGCGTGTACTTGGCTTGAACATGAGCTGGGTGATGATCAGAGAAGCCAGAGCAACGAGTAGAGTTTGTAGGCAGTCCACCCTCTGAGAAACCTTGAACTTGCATCCCGATGTGAATGATCATCTGTACTGATAGATAGAACGTTGGATTGAAAAATATACGACGACTGTTAAGATAGACTTTATAAGGCTGAACTATGAAATCCTGATGTCTTAGTTCACGTCTGAAGGTCATTGCGGCAGGATCTGCCCTATGCCGTCGAAGATACCTGTCCTGACACTAAACATAATTATCAGCGACGTATTCAAAAAGCGAGAGTTGTAGAGAGTTGTAAATAGAAAATGTTCATGATCACTAATAGGCCTGCCGTCGAAGACTACAGGTCGGCTGACCCACGCTAGAGGTCGACCGACCATGCAAAATGTTCGATCATGTCACTCGACCATGAGCATAATTCCGCGTTCCTGAGCTACTGATAATCTGAAATCATAAATAACAGCATTGATGAACAGAAAATTCTTAATCTTCTTAGATTTCTTGAATTCAATGTAGTCATTATCAATCATTTATTAATATCTGATTAATCAGATATTAATAGAACTCGTTGTAATCATACATGAATGAAAATCAACTGAGTGATCAAAATACAGAATCAAGTGATGCTGAAAATGTGAAAGACACAGAGATTGAAAATGTGAGAATCAATTAATCTATAATTAATAACTTATTAATTACTTATTAATTAACAAATAATCACAGAATTGACAATCTGAAAATCTCATCATTCTTTTCTTTAACACACATCATTTAGAATTAAAGACATTGCATATTAAACATGCTTTAATCATTTCTGATTATTCACATACAGCTATTAATGAATATGCATATATTCTTTCTGTCATGATGTCAGATCATCAACTCAATTTAGAACATAAATCCTCGATATTTTAAATAATTTCAATTCATTGAATCTGTTTTGCAGTTCAATGAATCAAGTCATCAATCTAATCATCATCATCTTAATTTAGTTTCAGCAATTCTGTTTCAATCATTTCAGTCATGTGCATGAACTTCTGCAATCTTAAGTCAATAAAACTACTGTTTAGTCTTGATTCTGCTTGATTCATGTATATAAAAGTCGAGTTTTCATTCTTTTCTTTCATTCTTTGTCTTTCATCTTATACATTATTTGATGTATTGTCTTGTATCTAGATTCTATCAAAGTAATAATAATATCAATCTTTTATATTGATAGTATCTTTAGTTTAGCTCAGTCTTTGACATTATGAAAGATCTACACTTTCTGCAACGTTTTCATATGTTGAAATCTCATCTAGTTACTCTTTCACTCAAATGAAGTCACTTCACAATTTCTCGATCAATGATAAGCATGCTGTTAAACAGTTCACTCAAAGTGTAATTGAAAATTCAGTTGAGATCTTTCACGTAATGCAAGAGCTTAAAAATCAAGTTCAACAACATGATGTTATCATTTTGTTTTCATTCATTATTTTCAGTTCTTTAATTTATATAAAATTGAATTCTCAGTCTTTTATAATGATAATTCAGATCATTGCACAAATCTTGAATAATCAATCTTCTTTCATCATTCATCTTTTTGCAAATTCTGTTGCTGTCATCATCACTTCTAGATTCAAGAAGCTTTTTGACATAATTAAATATGAGAAAAACAAAAATCAATTGAATGCATGAAAGCAGAGTTTGATACAACGCATGAACATGAATGATGATTATTATTTCTTTCATTGAGTCAAGATCATTTATGTCGAGTCATGATTCATCATAAATAAGAAGATTCACAATCTAATGAGTCAATATTGAATTAATGATCTTTGTATCATTTTCATCTTTGCAGATTGACAAGTTTGACAACACAAGTTGCATCATTACTGTGATAACTTTTTCAAAACAGAAGATGCTTATTTATATCTTCATGAAACTTTAAAGCAAGACATGAATAACTTTGTTGATTACTACAATCTTTTTTATCAAAAGAAATAAACTGATCGTCAAGTTGAGTTTTCATATTTACATCTTGACTCGATTCGAGTACTTGAATCGAACATCTTGACTCGACTTAAATACTTGAGTTGAACATCTTGACTCGACTCGACTCATCAAGCAATTGAATATGATGTCAAGAGAACTAAATATAGAAATTTTTGCAATTTCTCGCCTTTGCATTATCTTTTTGCATTATCTTTTTGATAGAAAGTCATAAAGAAGAACATGAAGAGAAACACAAAGAGAAACATGAAGAGAAACATGAAGAGAAACATGAAGAAAAACATGAAGATTGTTTGATAGAAAGCTTTAATAGAAAGCTATGATAGAAAGCTATGATAAAGACACATGATAGAAAGCTATGAAGAAAAGTCATGAAGAAAAGTCATGAAGAGAAGTCATAAAGAAGAGTCATGAAGAGAAATCATGAAGAAGAGTCATGAAGAGAAGCTATGATAGAGAAACATGAAGGCTATTTGATAGAAAGTCATGGTAGAAAGTCATAATAAAGAGTCATAATAAAATATCTATCTATTTATCTTCATGTCTTGACGAGTCGAGTTGAAAATTTCAAATCAATACTCGATTTCAATTCTCTGACTTGACTTGAATACTTGAGTTGAACATCTTGACTTGACTTGAATACTTGAGTCAAGAATTCTGACTCGAATCAAGTCTTGACGAGTCGAGAACTCGACTCGATCTCGATGACTTGACTCGATGCAATCAGTTTAATCATTAAAAAATACTTAAATAAGAAACTTTTTATTCTATGTATCATGAACATTTATGACAATGACATCATCAATATAAATGAAGAAGTTTCACTGTTTGTAAGAAAAGTTTAGTTTTTAAGTTAAATCATGTTCAGAAATCTGTATATATATCATCTTGTTTACTAGTCTCAATCTTTTCATTCTCACTTCAATCATATAGAAAGTTTTCTGCTAAATTTATCTTGAAACTTTTTAAATTCAATTCAACATTCAAAAATAATCACATGATAGTATTTTATATTTTACATCAAGCTCAATTTAAAGTTCTTGCTTTCGCTCTGATTGATAATGAAGTCTTGATTTATGTCTTTATAAATAAATTCTTCACGCAACAACATCATTTTTTCTTGCATCAATTAACTCATTCTTGCAGACTTCAAGAATTTGATGATCAAGTCACTTTAATCAATGACATTACTTATGTCATTGAAATCACAATAATTCTTGATGAACACATCTAGATCTGTCGTCGAGTTCGAGTTGCTCAACTCAACTCAAGTTGAGTTTCAGAATTGAGTTGAGTTGAAGAGATCAATTCAATTCAATTGAATTGAGTCAGACTCTCGATTCAATTCAATCAACTTGACGAATTGACTTGAACTCGATTGCAGACCTACTTTCTACCAAATTCCCTATCAAATTCTCTATCAAAGTGATCAAACTTTCTATCAAACTCTTTATCATGTTTCTCATCATGTTTTTCATCATACTTCTCATCATGTTTCTCATCATATTTTCCATCATGTTTTCTACCATGTTTTCTACCATATTCTCTATCAAATTTTCTATCATATTTTCTATCAAATTCTCTATCAAATTGATTGCAAAATTGATTGCAAAAAAATTTGAAAAAAAATAAAGAAAAAGTATACTATTTTTAGTACATAATATACTATATTTAGTATCAAAAGTTGAGTTCAAACAACTCAACTCAATTTCGAGTTGAGCTCAAGTTAAAAGAAATCAATTCAATCTCAATTTGAATTCAGAATTGAGTTGAATTGATTTCTTTCAACTCAACTCAATTCTAACTTGATGACAGATTTAAACACATCAAAAAACTATTCTTCTATGTCATTGAATTAAATCAATATCTCATCATCATGAGTTTATTATGACTTCATCATCATGTCATTGATGTCAATTTTGAACACAATATTCTCATCTTGTCTTTCTTTTTCTATCTTAATCATTATTGTCAATCTTTCGTCAAGATTTATGATTTTAATCAACAAGAAGAAAATTTCTCGCTTGAAGTTAACAAAGTAGCTTTTTCTCAATCTCGCTCTCAATTCACTCACAAGAAGCAATTCAGTCTACATATCATTCACAAGAAGTAATTCAATTTACAGATCATTCATAAAAAGCAATTCAATTTTCAGTTTGCTTGCAAAAAGTAATTTAGTTCTCAATTCACTTTCAAGAAGTAACTCAGTTTCTCATCTGCCCACAAGAAGTAATATAACTCTTCGTTTACTCATGAAAAGTCAATTAATACTCAACTCATTTACAAGAAATAAATCTTGTTTAATCTTGTCTTTTATTTGAAACAAGAAGCTTTTAATCATATTCTTTAAATCATTCAAAAAGAATATTCATTAAAAATCAAGTGTTGAAATTCTTTTCTCTTTAAAACTTCTGTTATTCTTTAAGCAGATTAATTCAATCAATCTTTTATACAACTTCACATAATTGAGTTGAAAGCTTGAAGCTTTGATCATGCTGCTCATGTCAAAAACATTGAAGTGTTTAGCATCATTTTAAAGAAAATTGATGTTTTTTTGAATCTTGAATTAATCTCATCTTTTAATCTAGATTTTGATGAGTCAAAATCGCGTCACACGACTTTAACTATCTGTTTAAAGAACAGTTCAACTCTTGCTCAGTTTTCATCTCATTCTCAAGATAGTACATATGATAAGAATCATCATTTGAATCTTCATTAAATGAAAAAGAAATTTCATTTGACTGCATTCATGACACAAGAAGATCTTGAAGTCTATTAATAAAGTAAGAATGTCAATTCAGTCACAATTTTATTATTTAAATATTTTAAGTTTTTAAACATCTTTTTCAAGAAGAACATCAATATTTTATCTTTGCATTGAATTCATGATCATGTCATACATTTTAAAGAAGATGCTCAATTCTCAGTTTTCACTTTGTATAATTTGAGTCGTGATAAAATTCTAGAATTTCGTCATTATTTGAATGAAAATCTGAGCAAAGATTTCATTCAAGTCAATCACTTTCAGATAATTGTCTCTGTTCTCTTCATCAAGAAACTTAAAGAAGAACTTTGCTTCTGCATGAACTATTGAGATCTGAACACTATCACAATCAAGAATTGATATTCTTTGTCTTTGATCTCAGAAACGCTGAATCATCTAAGTTGAGCTAAAATCTTTATCAAGCTGAATATTATTTCTGCGTTCAATTGACTTCAAATCAAAGAAAAAGATAAAGTTTTCATTGTTTTTTGCATTCAATTTGAATTATTCAAGTATCTAATCATGCTCTTTAATTTATGTAATGAGTTTATTTTGTTTCAGAAATACATTAACAATACTTTTCACGAACATTTAAATAAGTTTTATACAGTTTATCTGAATGACATTTTGATTTATTTTGACAATGAAGTCAAGCATAAGATTCATGTCAAGCTCATTTTGCAAAAGCTGCAAAAAGCAAATTTTCAGATGAATATAATTAAATGCAAGTTTCACGTCACTTAAGTCTTGTATTTAAAATTGATAATCATCATCAAAAAGATTAAAATGAATTTTTCTAAAATAAACATCATTGTCATCTGACTCATCTTGATCAACGTTAAAGACGTTCAAAGTTTTCTAAATTTCACGAACTTTTATAGAAGATTCATTTATGACTATAGTAGAATAATTATCTTGCTCACTCATTTCATCAGAAAAGATGTATTCTTTGTCTGATTTCAAAAATGTCAGATTGCATTCAACACTTTTAAAAAAAACCTTCACTTTCAAGATTATTCTTTGTCACTATAATTCAGATCATAAGATTGTGATAGAAATTAATGCTTTGAACTATGTATTCAAAGACATTCTTTCTTAATATGATGAGATTGAAATTCTTCATTCAATTGCTTACTTTTTGAAAAAGCATAACTCAGTTGAGTGTAACTATGAAATCTACGATAAAAAACTCATGATCATTGTTTATACTTTCAAGAAATGATGATCAGAGTTTGAAAACTTTATTTATTCTGTCAAGATGATCATAAATCATAAAAATCTTAAATATTTCATATCAATTAAGCAGTTAAGTTATCATCAAGCTCGTTGAAGTAAGTTTCTATTTAGATTCAACTATTGCATCGCTTATCATTTCAACAAGATTGACGATAAGTTGAATGCTTTGACATGTTGCTCAGAAGATCTTTTTAAAAAGAAAAATTCATTCAATTCTTGATATCAATATCAACATTAAACAATTCTGAAAACTCATGTTTTAAACTTCAATATTATTAAAAATCTTACTTTTGATGTTTTTGACATTAAAGTCATGAAGCTTCAATTACAAATCATCACTTTAAATTCAGTTCAATTACATTTATCTTCAATTATCTCAGCATTCTTGCAAATTTTAACTTTTATGAATTTAGAAATCAAAGAATTCAATATTGAAAACATCAAGTCTCAGCTAAATCAAGACACTTTAAATCTTGAGAAAGATTCTGTTGATATTTTCACTCAGACATTGTGAAAGTAAGTTGAAATCAATGACAAATTCGCAGCTCAGATAATTGAAGCACTTTGCAATGAAGCACAACATCACAATAAGATTTCTCTAATTAAGTGTAAAGAACATGAGAATCATCTGTACTTTCAAGAAAGAAAGTATGTGCTCAACTTAAATAAACTACGTCTTTGTATCATTCAGCTTACTCATGATAGTGTCATCAATGATCATTCAGAAAAAGCAAAAAGTTATGAATTGATCAGTCAAGTTTATTGATAATCAAACATTTATGAATATGTTCAACGCTTCATATAAAACTATCACATATGCACATGTTTTAAGCTCTTTAAACAATGAACTCAAGAATAATTATATTTTCTTTCAGTTTGCAAATATTGTTGATGTGATGTGTCAAAGACTGAGCTAAACTAAAGATACTATCAATATAAAAGATTAATATTATTATTACTTTTAATAGAATTTAAATATAAGATAATACATTAAATAATGTACAAGATGAAAGACAAAGAGTGAAAGAAAAGAATGAAAGTTCAACTTTTATATACATGAATTGAGCAGAATCAAGATTAAACAATAGTTTTATAACTTAAGATTGCAAAGATTCATACATATGATTGAAATAATTAAAACAAAATTGCTGAAACTAAATTAAGATGATGATGATTAAATTGATGATTTGATTCATTGAACTGCAAAACAGATTCAATGAATTGAAATTATTTAAAACATCAACAATTTATGTTTTAAATTAAGTTGATGATCTGACATCATGACAGTAACTTTTCTCTTCAAGATTGAGCTTTTGCAAAATGATGAGAAGAAATAAAATAAAATAAGAAAGAATTGAAGATGAAGATTGAAATGAGATAAAAATTGATGTAAATGCATTTTAATGTGATGAAGCACAGATGAAACTAAAATAAATCTGAGTCACATCTGAATCAAATTTAAGCAAGATGTCTGAAAAGTAAGATGAGATGAAATGCATTTTAACATGATGATACACAGCAAAATTGAAACATATTTAAGTCACATTTGAGTCAGATTTAAATGAAATGTCTGAGTCAGATTTAAACAAGATCTGAGTCAGATTTAAGTAAGAAAGAGATGAAATGCAGTTTAATATGATGATGCACAGTGAAACTAAAATACATCTGAGTCACATTTGAGTCAGATTTAAACAAAATGTCTGAGTTCAATTTAAATAAGATCTGAGTCAGATCTGAGCTGAATTGAAATGATGAAGATTGAACTTAAAGTTCTTGACATTGACATTGAGATATCACACATGATAGTACATGTGATTCTTCAACGACAGAGTTGACGAGATGATATTCATTAAATGCTTGCTCACAATTATTCAAAAGATGAAAAGACTTTCAAGTAAAAAAGTAATCTTCTTAATCAATGTAATACTTAAGCAAAAATGAATTATAGCATCTATCATGCTTGAAGTTTAGTATGCTGTTTACATATCAGAATCTTTCATCATTTTCAATGATAACAAGTTCTTAAGATTTCTGATGTTGATTTGAAAGAAAATCACTTATGATATGATTCGAAAGAATGACATGAAAGATTGAATGAATCTTCATGAATGCTGAAAGATTTAACTCAATGATCAGAGAATTATTCTTAAAGACATGCTTGATCTTGCAGAGATTAACATTACAATCATTTAACTTGATAACAAAGTGAGCAATGTTGAGATTGCAAGCATTCAGTCGAACTTCATCTTCAACAAAGTATTTAAAACAAGAATGACAAGAAAAATTAACATTGAATTTGTAAATGATCTGAGCTATAAGCATCTCATCACATAAATGCTCAGTTAGTTTCTTCATCTTCTTGATAAACTCTTTGACATTGATTAACTTGTTTCAAGCTTGAAATGTAAAATTCTTAAACAAAGATTCAGAAGACTTAAAATCTAAACATAAGTTTTGACTTAAATTGATCAAGAAAAGTGATGTTAAAGTGATTGATGATGATGTGTTATTGATGACAAATTCAACTTCAGAAAGTTATTTAACTCAGTCATTCTGCATGTAGTTGATGAAGACTTGAAGATAATGTTTCATGATAGCATTGATTCTCTTGATTTGATCATTAATTTCAGAGTGATACATCATTAATAATTTAACATCTATCTTCAACATTTTACACATATGCTTTCAGACATCAAAGATGAATTGTATGTTTCAATCAGACATGAAGAATTTAAGTAAATCATGATGTTTTCAAATATGAGCATAAAAGCAGTTGATAACTTTTTCAACTTTCATAAAAGTGATGAGAACTAAATGTTTTATTTTGATAAGATGATTAACGAAGACTAGAACATATTTATATGTGATATTCATGAAGATATTGAGCGATAAAGAATTTATATAGTTCATGAAAACATCACATCAACGACGTTCAAGAACTGAAAAAGAATGCAATCATTCTTAAGTTCATTGTTTAAAGAGCTTGAAAGATATGCATACATGACAGTTTTGTATGAAGCATTGAACATACTTATAAATGTTTGATCATCAATAAACTTGACTGATCAGTTCATAACTTTTTGCTCTTTCTGAATAATCATCAACGACATGATCATGAGTGAGTTGAATGATACGAAGATCTAGTTTATTTGAGTTGAGCATATACTTTCTTTCTTGAAAGTACAAATGATTCTCATGTTCTTTACACTTGACTAGAAAAATCTTGTTATGATGTTATGCTTCATTGCAAAGCATTTCAATTATCTGAGCTGTAAATTTGTCATTAATTTGAACTTACTTTCACAATGTCTGAGTGAGAATGTCAGCAGAATCTTTATCAAGATTCAGAATATCTTGATTTAACTGAGACTTGACATCTTTAACGTTGAATTCTTCGATTTTTAAATTCATAAAAGTTAAAATTTGCAAAAATGCTGAAATAATTAAAAACAGATGTAACTGAATTGAATCTAAAGTGATGATTTGTGACTGAAGCTTTATGACTTTAATGTTGAAAACATCAAAAGCGAGATTCTCAACAATATTGAAGTTTAAAACATAAGTTTTCAAAATTATTTGATGTTGATATTGATGTTAAGAATTGAATGTATTTTTCTTTTTAAAGAGATCTTTTGAGCAATGTGTCAAAGCATTCAACTTATCATCAATCTTGTTGAAATAATAAGCGATGTGATAGTTGAATCTAGACAGAAACTCACTTCAACAAGCTTGATGATGATTTAACTGCTTAATTGACACGAAATACTTAAGATTTTTATGATTCGTGATCATCTCAATAGAATAGATAAAGTTTTCAAGCTCTGATTATCATTTCTTGAAAGCGTAAATAATGATCATAAATTCTTTATCGTAGATTTCGTAGTTACACTCGACTGAATTATGCTTCTTTGAAAAGTAAGCAATTGAATGAAAAATCTTATTCTCATCATATTGAGAAAGAATGTCTTTGAATATATAGTTTGAAGCATTGATTTCTATCACAATCTTGTGATCTGAATTATAGTGATGAAGAATAATCTTGAAAGTGAAGACTTTCTTAAGAATATTGAATGCAATCTGACATTTCTGAAATCAGACAAAAAGTACATCTTTTTTGATGAAACGAGTGAGCGAGATAGTTATTCTACTATAGTCATAGATGAATCTTTTATAGAAGTTCGTGAAATCTAGAAAACTTTGAACATCTTTAATGTTGATCAAGATGAATCAGTTGACAATAATGTTTATCTTAAAAGAGTTCATCTGAATCTCTTCGATGATGATTATCAATTCTAGATATGAAACTTGAGTGATGTGAAACTCACATTTGATTATATTCATCTGAAGGTTTGCTTCTTGCAACTTTTGCAGAATGAGCTTAACATGAATTTTATGCTTGAGTTCATTGTCAAAATAAATCAAGATGTCATTCAGATAAACTGTATAAAACTTATTTAAATGTTCATGAAGAATATTGTTAATGTACTTCTGAAACAAGACAAACTCATTACATAAATTGAAAAGCATAACTAAATACTTGAATAATTTAAATTGAATGTAAAAAATGATGAAAGCTTCATCTTCTTCTTTGATTTGAAGTTGATTGAATGCAAAGATGATATTCGGCTTGATAAAGATTTTAGCTCAACTTAAATGATTCAGCATTTCTGTGATCAGAGACAAAGAATATCAATTCTTGATTGTGATAGTGTTCAGATCTTGATAATTCACGCAGAAGTAAAGTTCTTCTTCGAATTTCTTGATGAAGAGAACAGAAATGATTGTCTGAAAGTGATTAATTCAAATGAAATCTTTGCTCGAATTTTTATTCAGATAATGACGAAGTTCTAGAATTTCATCATGATTCATGTCATATAAAGCGAAGACTGAGAATTGAACATCTTCTTTAAGATGTATGACATGATCATGAGCTTAATGCAAAGACAAGATATCAACGTTCTTCTTGAAGAAGATGTTTAAAAACTTAAAATATTTAAATGATAAAATTGTGATTGAATTAACATTCTTACTTTGTTAATAAACTTCAAGATCTTCTTGTGTCATGAATGCAGTCAATAATAATAATAATAATAATAATAATAAATTCATACATTCTTGTGACATCGATTAGATCGACTCATGAGAAACTCTATGCTATCTGTATTGAGTGAACAAAACTCTTTGAGATAGAAAATCACTCACAGTCTACATGATTGCTTCACGCAGTTGAAACAGTGAGTTTTGAGACTATGTATCAAATTTGTTCGCGTTGATTGCATGTTAGAGAATGAGTGTTTTAGTCACTTTAAATTGCTTCAAGAGCTTCGTTTTCATCATCATCTTTGCTACTGCTCTGAGACTCTTCATGATGATGACAATTATTCAATAGTTTAAGAAGTCAGCATTTTGTAGCATTCTTGATCGCAAATGTGATCAGTTTGAGCAGTGCATGAATACATGCTTCGTCGTCTGATGACTTCATTCGCAGTCACATTACAAACTATTCATGTCTGAAATGTTTCTAGAGTGCAGATAAGCATTCAAATCTATGCGTTTGATTCTGATGTGCATTGCAAGAGTGCTTTCTGCTTTCTGAAGATCATCACGCATCTTTATCATCTTATTGCTCAGATGCAATCTTTGTGCTGAGATTACATTGATGTCTGCGACGCGTTCTCTGTACTTTTCTCATCGTTGATTTCATTGATCTTTGTGATACTGCGTTATTGCGATGTTATTGCTTGTTGAAATCATTGTGAAGAAGAAGATGCATCATTTGCATCTCAACTGTATCTTCGCATCTTCTTGAATGAAAACATTCAGAAGTATTATTTTCTTGATGATGAGTAAGCGAGAAATGACGCGATTAACTCTCGTCAAACGAACGTGTATTAGTTTGCATGCTTGTCTGATCTCTTGCGTTCAATCATTGATTCAACTGTGTAGCATGATCTTGTTCTGTAGCATGTTCAGATGAACATGTAATGAACTCATGTATATTTTTGTTTTTAGAGTTTCAATGTTTACTCTTTTGAACACTTCTGCTACGTGATGCAAAGTCTGATTCTGAAGTGTTTCTAATCTGCATTCTTTGCTCAACAGTTCATCTTTCTTGTTACGCTGATGTCAGACTGATGCTTTGAATGCATCTTCTGATCTCACTACTGTTGAGTATACTTGTCTCACTTTTGTGAAGATAGTTTCTCATGTAAAGACTTTAAGATGACTAAGTATCAGCATTCTTGTGACGTGATTCATCTTTATTTGTCGAAGATGCGCGTCTCATCGCAGTTTCATGTTCAGTTGCATCTTTAGAACTCATACATCTGATTTTGATTTAATAATTAAGCTTTCTATTTGTATGTTAATCATCATGTTGAATCTTTTCGATTTTTTAGTAAAATGCATGAGCTTGTACTTTTCTGATGCGAACATTGTGTCATGAGTGCAAGCTTATTTCGCGCAGACGTTGTGTGCTTTGCTCAATGTTCTGCAAATTTCTTCAGTGAATCTGTCGTAGACTAGAATGTTAATATTGTTTATGAAGTCAAGCACTTCGATTTTAATTCTCAATGCTTCGCATTTTTCAATTAGACTTGCGTTGAAGAATAGAAAGAGAATCAATGAAATGAAAAATCTTTGCGATATATTTGCATTTATTTCGCGTATGTTGCTCATTTGTTTCTTGAATATTAGCGACGTCTCTCGATTCTTTAGAAAGCTGCATGTTCATTTGATTATGTAGCTTAACATTCTTTTCATTTTCAGCGTATGCAGAAGTCTGACGTGTGAAACTTGATTAAACGCTTTGACGACGTCTAAGCTTAGCATGAAGATCACATATTTAATTTCACAGTCTCACATTGTATGAACTTGATTTATTAATAGATTTAACGTCGAGATCATGAATTGCTTGCATTTTGCTCTCATTTGAGCATTTGATAGCATGTGATGAATCTCAACTATGTCACTCAGTCTTTTGATCATGATTGACTTCAGCGCTTTGCTCATGATATTGAGCAAAGCAATGAGTCGATACATCTTTGAATCAATATAGTCGCTTTTCTTTGATTTGTGTAATACTATTGTCTGAGTCTTTTTGAACTGCTTTGAATGATACTTGTGTATTATGCATGCATTGAATAAACTCGTCAGTACTGAAATCAGTTCTGCAAGACTCACTTGAAGCGCTCTGTTTGAAATATTTGAAGTGCTCAACGCTTTGTCTACTTTTACTCATTTGATTGTTTGCTTCACTTCATCTTCTGTGATGCGTGAATTGAATGAGACTGTCAGAGATATGAATGATTCTGTGATGTCGTTGACATTCGCTTGAGAAGATGAGAAAAAGAACTTTTCTCGCAGTATCTTGATTTTTTTCTCGAATGTCGTTGTCATATGATCGATGTCGCTTCACTTCAGTGATGAAAACTGAGAAAGCTTTTTAGATAGCTGACTTTCGATTCTAGTTCATTTTGCAAAGCATCATATTGATTTAAGTGCTTCGCTCAACTCATGCATTTGTATTCTGAAGTGTGTGCATTTCATTTGTTGAATGATCTTGTTTTTATAATCGTTGTGCTTCAGATATTCATTTCATGCTTTTAATGTATCTTGCATTTTTCATATGATTTGCAGTCATCTTGATTTCATTACTACTTCAAAGCAGCTTTGATTTCAAAAGTCTCTTGCTCAATTTGATGATTTTGTCAAGAAGATAGATTTTTCAATGATCTTCTGTAGCACTCTGATAATCTTACACACTCTGTCATTCATCATAGTTTTGTCGTCTAGAAAGTGTTTCAAAGATAGATGTATTTGCAAATAAACACTCAATGCTTCTATATTCATTTTCTTTCAAAGTCATCAAGTCGAGAATTGCACTGAGATTGTTTGTAAACATAGCTCTGTGATGATCGAAAGATGATTCAATCTCTGATGCAGATCGATTCGTATCTCGCACTTACGTGTCATGAACTGTATTTTCTCGCTGTTAAAGATTAAATCAATCGTCGTAAATTGATTGTGAGCTTCGCAAGTAATAATGTTTGATTTCAGTAATAATTTCAATCTTGCATTTGTAATGATGTTTAGTAGAGTATCAATCATCGTATGACGAGTGAAGCATCTTCATCTCTCTCAATGAGAATGATGTAGATTGAAATCTTCTATGATCAGTTGTTCACAGTCATTCTTGAGTAATTCATTCAAATGAAAAATGATTGAAGATTTCTCTGTGAATGTAGTAAACAATGAGCATGAGTTGTAGATGTTTAAAAGTCTTAATGTTTGTGTTTTATCATCTGTGTTATGAGTTAATATTCTGATTGAGCAAATGTCTGACTCAGCTGTTTCTACTATTCATTGATCGAATCTTAAATGTTTGTTAACGTATATGCATGTTCTTGATTGAAATGATGAGTTTTTCACTAGATGAAAGAAGTTGTGTGCTGAGCTAAATGACTGCAAGTCATTGTTGTTGTGATCTTGCTTCTGTATAGTTACTATGTCGAATTCGCGAACTTCTCTGTTAATTAGAAATGATTCTTGAATTCTTAATGATTTTCTGATGTTATACTGTAGAATTTGTAGAAAAGACTGTTTTATCATAGAATTATTCATAGCTGTTGTTGACTTTGCGATGAGAAGACTCTTTGTATGCTTTCAATCATCGATGATCTTTCTCACTTTCTGATTGAACGTTTCTGAATCTGCTCAGATGTCGTCTCGTCTGAGTCACTACTCACGCAAGAAAAAAGATTGACTCGTCTCTTCTTGATCTCTACTATCTGTCAAGCTGATTCATCAGCGATTCAACTGCGTGTTTTCAGCATGATTGTTGCTGAGCTTGAGAAATTCATTGAATTTAAAGAATTCGTTGAATCTAAAGAGTTCAGAAACAGCAAGAAGAATGTGCAATTGTATTTAGACATTTCAGAGTATTTGAATAATCTATTTCTATAGATTTTGAACGCTTGTTTCATTTGCTGTCATCACTTGAGACAGATGCATCTTCAGAGTTCATCATTTTCATTGCAATTGACGTAACGTCTTTTATTTGAAGACATCACACACTTCTTTATGTGATGCTTGTCTGCGCATTTTTCACAGCGCTGATTCTTTCTGCAGATCTTAATCATATGATTAAATTCGTGACATCTGAAGCACTGTGTGATGTAACAGTTCTTTTCAAATAGCTTGCATGCACATTCTTGATATGAATTCAGCATGCTCATGTTCATTAGTTGATTCATTATCACTTCGATCGTAATTTCTACAATGAGCGACGAATGAGTCTTTTTGCTATCTGCTATCTTCTTAAGTCAGACTATTCTTAGAACTTTCAGATCTTTATGAAGTCTTGCGTTATCTTTTATCAGTCTTTCAATGATCTTTTTCTGATTGCTCATGTCTATTGTAATGCATACTTCATGTGTCAGCACTACGAAGATTCGACGTGCTACACATGTCAAACTCGCGATTTCTTTTGCTCACATCTGAGTCTTTTTCAAATTTGCTTGAGCATCTGAGCTAATTGCGTGAAGAGAAATGTCATCACTGCTTAGCTTGCAAAGTGACATGATTAAATCTTTTTAATCTGTCAACACATCTGCAATTCTTTGTAGAATCTGTTCAATCAACTTCTTCTGTATCTCTTCTATTTCTCTTCTGTTCATTATCTTAATCATGACTTCTCATCTTTTGCAAAGCGATGATGAGTTATCTCTGAAATGTTGCTTTCTCGTCGTTATTTCTTCTCTTGTCATGTTTACTTATGACGTGATTTTCGTTGAAAAACGTGTGTTTTTCTGTGTATGCAACTGCTTGTTAAGCAGTTGAACTGATATCTTCAATTTCTGTACATTCTTCGCGATGAACGCATTCTGATTTGCATGATGTTTTTCTTCTGAGTTGAGTTGAAGACGTTGAATCAGCTTCAATGCTATCTCTTTTCATGAATGATCTTTGCTCTTCTCTTTCTCTAACGTTGATATCTTTATTAGTAAATCAATAATGTTAACAACATTCTCTTTATCATCACGTAAATGTTTCAATCTTGCATCTTTGTTTTCTTGTGATGAATCAACGTCGCTCGCAATCATCTTCAAATCAGCACTGCTGCGATTTATGCAATTCATTATCATTCAATCGTTTTCTAGATTCACTCTGTCTTGTTTGTAATGCTTTTTTTCAGAATTTGTGATGCATGCGTTGTGATTGTTTTTATTATTCTCATACTCAAATATGTCAAAAAGCTTCTCAAATTTAAAAGTAATGAAGACAGCGACAGAGTTTGCAGAGAGATGAATGATAAGAAAAGATTGATTGTTCAAGATTTGTGCAATAATCTGAACTATCATTGCAAGAAACAGAGAATTCAACTTTATATAAATTGAAGAACTGAAAATGATGAATGAGAATGAAATGATAACATCATGTTATCAAACTTGATTTTAAAGCTCTTGCATTACATGAAAGATCTCGACTGAATTTTCAATCATACTTTGAGCGAACTGTTCAACAGCACGCTCATCGTCAATTAAGAGATTGTGAGATGACTTCATTTGAGCGAAAGAATAACTAGACGAGATTTCAATGTATGAAAATGTTGCAGAAAGTGTAGATCTTTTATAATGTCAGAAACTAAGCTAGACTAAAGATACTATCAATATAAAAGACTGATATTATTATCACTTTGATAGAATTTAAATACAAGACAATACATCAGATAATGTATAAGATGAAAGACAAAGAGAAAAAGAAAAGAATGAAAATTCAACTTTTATATACATGAATTGAGCAGAATCAAGACTAGACAGTAGTTTTATGACTTAAGATTGCAAAGATTCATGCACATGACTGAGATGATTGAAACAGAATTGCTGAAACTAGATTAAAATGATAATGACTAGATTAATGACTTGATTCATTAAACTGCAAAACAGATTCAATAAATCAAGATTATTTAAAACATCGACGATTTATGTTCTAAATTGAGTTAATGATCTGACATCATGACATTTGAAAACATCATGATTTACTTAAGTTCTTCATGTCTGATTGAAATACACAATTCATCTTCAATGTTTGAAAGCATATGTATAAAATGCTGAAGATAAATGTTAAGTTATCAATAATATATCACTTTGAGATTGATGATTAAATCAAAAGAATCAATGCTGTCATGAAGCATTATCTTTGAATCTTCATCAACTACATGCAGAATGACTGAGCTAAATGACTTTCTGAAGTTAAATTCATCATCAATAACACATCATCATTAATCACTTTAACATCATTCTTCTTGATCAATTTGAATCAAAACTCATGTTTAAACTTCAAGTTTTCTGAATTTTTGCTTGAGAATCTTATGTTTCAAGCTTGAAACAAGTTAATCAATGTCAAAAAGTTCATCAAGAAGATGAAGAAATTAACTGAGCATTTACATGATGAAATGTTTATAGCTCAGATTATTTATGAATTCAATGTTAATCTTTTTTGTCGTTCTTGTTTTAAATACTTCATCGAAGATGAAGTCTGACTGAATGTTTGCAATCTCAACATCACTCATTTCACTGTCAAGTTAAATGATCATAATGTTAATCTCTTCAAAATTAAGCGTGTTTTCAAGAATAATCTTCTGATCATTAAGTTAAATCTTTCAGCATTCATGAAGATTCATTTAATTTTTTATGTCATTCTTTTAAGTCATATTATCAGTGACTTTCTTTCAAATCAACATCAGAAACTTCAAAAACTCATTATCATTAAAAATGATGAAAGATTTTAATATGTAAACAGCATATTAAACTTCAAGCATGATAAATGTTATAATTCACTTCTGCTCAAGTATTACATTAATTGAAAAGATCATTTTTTTACTTGAAAGTCTTTTCATCTTCTGAATAATTGTGAACAAGTGTTTAATGAATATCATCTTGTTAACTCTGTCATCAAGAAATTACATGTACTATTGTATGTAATATTTTCATGTTACTGTCAAGAACTTTAAATTCAATCTTCATCATTTTAATTCAGCTCAGATCTGACTCAGATCTTGTTTAAATTTGACTCAGACATTTTGTTTAAATTTGACTTAAATGTGATTCAGATGTATTTTAGTCTCGATGTACATCATAATATTAAACTGCATTTTATATTTTTCTTACTCAAATCTGACTCAGATCTTGTTTAAATCTGACTTAAACATCTTGTTTAAATCTGATTCAAATGTGATTTAAATGTGTTTCAATTTTGCTGTGCATCATCACATTAAAATATATTTCATCTTGTTTCATCTTTCAAATCTTGTTAAAATCTGACTCAGACATCTTACTTAAATTTGATTCAGATGTAACTCAGATTTATTTCAGTTTCATCTGTGCTTCATCATATTAAAATGCATTTACATCAATTTTTATCTCATTTCAATCTTCATCTTCAATTCTTTCTCATTTTATCTTGTTTCTTTTTATCATTTTGCAGAAGCTCAGTCTTGAAGAGAAGAGTTACTGTCATGATGTCAGATCATCAACTTAATTTAAAACATAAATTTTTAATATTTTAAATAATTTCAATTCATTGAATTTGTTTTGCAATTCAATGAATCAAGTCATTAATTTAATCATCATCATCTTAATTTAATTTCAGCAATTTTGTTTTGATTATTTTAATTATGTGCATGAACTTCTGTAATTTTAAATCAATAAAATTATTGTTTAGTTTTGATTCTGCTTAATTCATGTATATAAAAGTTAAGCTTTCATTCTTTTCTTTTGCTCTTTGTCTTTCATCTTGTACATTATTTGATGTATTGTCTTGTATTTAGATTTTATCAAAGTAATAATAATATCAATCTTTTATATTGAAAATATTTCTAGTTTAACTCAGTCTCTGACACTTTCTACTTATAAAGCATTGAACATAATGCTCAAAAATGAATGTCAATTAATAATTAATCTGCAATTAATATTTAATTAATAATTAACTGATATATTATTAATGTTTTCAGATTCAATATTCATCAACTCAAAAACAATTATTGTAATTGTAATTGTAATTGTAATTGTAATTCATACATTCTTGTGACATTGGTTTAAATTCAACTCATGAAAAAAAACTATGTTATATGTATCAAATGAACAAAACTCTTTGAAAGAGAAAATCACTCATCGACTACATGATGACTTCACGTCGTTGAAACAATAAGATTGACACTATATTATCAGTAATGAATCTATAGCTTCTATTTAGCGTGTGATGCTCAAGTAAACTCTTGATGAAAGTATCTGTGCTGTTTAACTATGATGCATCGTTTTTGCTCTGCTCTTCATTGATGATATTCTATACAATGATGTTTCGATTCGATTTTCAATTTGAAGATGAAAGATGTTTTCTTTGCATTCGTGATGTTCATGATTGTAACGTACATAAAGTTATGTTCTCTTACTCAATGATTATCATTCATTGAGCAGAGAAATATGTAATGAAAGAGAGATGCATATAATGAGAAGATAGAGTGTGATTGTACTGAGTAACTCTTTTCTTCTCTTGATTTGACTTATGTCACATAAACGTTGAATAAATTGTTAGTATAGACGTGCAATCACAATCGTTCAATGTTTGACTCTGATCAATGAAAAAGAATGTGTTTTAATCATTCTCTTGAGCTCTCGATTTTTCACGTAGATAGATGAATGACTTGACGTCAAGTAAAGAAGATGAGTTCAAGTTCTCTTAGTATATCAGCATGATCAACAAGTCATTACTTCTTTGAACATTGTAATCACAACTCTCAATACTTGAAACGACTATTCTATCTGATATTCTTTCATCAATTACTTGATGATACTGTCAATGTGATGAAGATGTTTCAATATCGATGCAGTCAATGAGTTGCAAATTCTTTGATCACTTGTAGTCATAACTCGCAGACTCTTCATCTGAGTTGTCTTTTTCACTAGTAGTATTTTTTCATCTCTTACTGACATCAACATGTCATTAATTTTCTTCGTAAATTGATTGTGACTGTTAGAGAGAATGTTGTCGCATGAGTGAAAACTCTGCATGATGACTTTTCTGATCACGCAACGTTCTAACATCGTTCAAACTGCGTTGAATTAAGATCTCTTGACTCTTCTGACTTCTATTCAAACATAGAATAGAATCAAAAGATTCGTAGTCGACATCATGTACAGATGAATCTCGTTGTTAATCTCAAAAACAATTATCAAAGATTACTTGATCATTGTTTTTAAACAATACAAATTGCAATCATTATTAATATATTTATTCTGATGTTAAAATTTATGATTATTTACATTTAAATATTGCAAAATTGCATCATGAAAAATTAATCATTGATGATTGAGAACAAATCAAAAGACTTCGCGAACTTGATTTTTCTTTAGAAATTCATCAAAGAAAAAATTCAAATGAGTATTATTAATCTCTTATTAATGATTTATTAGTAATTTATTGATCATTGACTAATATTTATCAGATATTATCTCGCTGCAATGAAATAATTTCAATTGCAAACATCATGCAAAGATTATGAAGATATATGTTCATCTGTGTTAAAAGAAAGCAATCAAAAAGTATGTATTAATAATTTTTCAATCAAATATTAATCATTAATTATTTATTGACTGATTAGAATATTGCTGAAGTCACTTATCATTTCATTGAATGTTCAAATGCAATTCAAAACAACTTTCAAAAACATTATTATCAGTTTTTTATGAACATTCAGAACATTGATATTGATTTTCTTAAAGATTGATTCAATAATATACAAATGTTTGATATTCATTTTAACACTTGTCATATTGTTGAACAATAAGATACTTGAAGAAAACATTGTGATAATTAATAATTTATTATTCTATTATTAATATGATATTGATTGTGATTGTAATTGTAATTCATACACTCTTGTGACATTGATTTAGACTCGACTCATGAGAAATTTTATGCTATGTGTATTAAATGAACAAAACTCTCTGAGAAAGAAAATTGCTCATCGACTACATGATGACTTTACGTCGTTGAAACAGTAAGATTGACACTATATTATCAGTAATGAATCTATAGCTTTTATTCAGCGCATGATGCTTGAGTAAACTCTTGATGAGAATGTCTGTGCTGTTTGATTATGATGCATCATCTTTGCTTTACTCTTCATTGACGATATTTTATACAACGATGTTTTGATTCAATTCTTGATTCAAAGATGAAAGATGTTTTCTTTGCATTCATGATGCTTGTGATTGTAACATATATAAAGCTGTGTTCTCTTACTCAATGATTATCATTCATTGAGCAGAGAAATATGTGATGAAAGAAAGATGTACATGATGAAAAGATAAAGTATGATTGTATTGAGTAACTCTTTTCTTCTCTTGATTTAACTTATGTCATGTAGACGTTGAATGAATTGTTAGTATAAATGTGCAATCACAATTGTTTGATGTTTTGACTCTGATCAATGAAAGAAAATGCATTCTGATTATTTTCTTGAGCTTTCAATTTTTCACATAGATAGATAAATGACTTGACATCAAGTAAAGAAGATGAGTTCAAGTTTTTTCAGTATATCAGCGTGATCAACAAGTCATTACTTCTTCAAGCATTGTAATCATGATTTTCAATACTTGAAATGACTATTCTATCTGATATTTTTTCATCAATTACTCAACGACATTGTTAATGTAATGAAGATGTTTTGATATCAACGCAGTCAACAAGTTGCAAATTCTTTAATCACTTGTAATCACAACTCTCAGACTCTTCATCTGAGTTGTTTAATCACTAGTAATATCTTTTCATTTCTTACTGACATCAACATGTCATTAATCTTTCTCGTAGATTGATTGTGATTGTTAGAAGAAATGTTGTTGCATGAGTGAAAACTCTGCATGATGACTTTTCTGATCACATAACGTTTTAACATCATTCAAACTGCGTCGAATTGAGATTTCTTGACTCTTTTAACTTTTATTCGAACATAGAATAGAATCAAAAGATTCATAGTCAACATTACATATAGATGAATCTTGTTATCAGCTTTATTATTCAAATTTTAATCATTGAATAATATTATATTAATTTACTGACAATGAGATTCATCTGTACATGATGTTGACTACGAATCTTTTGATTCTATTCTATGTTCAAATAGAAGTCAGAAGAGTCAAGAGATTTCAATTCAATGCAGTTTGAATGATGTTAGAACGTTGCATGATCAGAAAAGTCATCATGCAGAGTTTTCACTCATGCAACAACATTTCTTCTAACAATCACAATCAATCTACGAGAAAGATTAATGACATATCGATGTCAGTAAAAGATAAAAAGATACTGCTAGTGATTAAACAACTCAGATGCATAGTCTGAGAGTTGTGACTGCAAGTGATTGAAGAAGTGATGACTCGTTGATCACGTCAATATACTGAAACATCTTCATCACATCGACAGTGTCATTAAGTAATTGATGAAAAGATATCAGATAGAATAGTGATTTCAGATGATGAGTCTGAGAATTGAGACTACATGTGCTCGAAGAAGTAATGACTTGTTGATCATGCTGATATACTGAAAGAACTTGAACTCATCTTCTTTACTTAACATCAGATCATACATCTATCTATGTGAAAAATTAAGAGCATAAGAGAGCGATCAGAACGCATTCTCTTTTATTAATTAGAGTCAAACATTGAACAATTGCAATCGCATGTTTATACTAATAATCTATTCAACGTCTACGTGACACAAGTCAAATCAAGAGAAGAAAAGAATTATTCAATACAATCACACTTTATCTTCTCATCATGCACATCTCTCTTTCATCACATATTTCTCTGCTCAATGAATGAAAATCATTAAGCAAGAGAACGCAGTTTTTGATACTACAATCATGAGCATCATGAGTGCAACGAAATTGACTTCACGATTGAAGATTGAAGATCAAAGCATCGTTGTATAGAATATCATCAATGAAGAGTAGAGCAAAGACGATACGTCATAATCAAACAGCCCAGACACTCTCATTAAGAGTTTACTCAAGCGTCACGTGCTGAATAGAAGCTATAGATTTATTACTAATAATATAGTGTCAATTTTATTGTTTCGATGACGTGAAGTCATTGTGTAGTCGATGAGCGATTTTCTCTTTCAGAGAGTTTTGTTCATTCAATACACATAGCATAGTTTCTCTCATAAGTCAAACTTAAATCAATGTTACAAGAATGTATGAATTCAAATCAAATCAAATTAAATTAAATTAAATATTATATTAATTTGAAATTATTAATTCATTAATAATCAAGTTTTTACAAAGTTCATTATTGAATGATTTCTGCAATAAGTATCACATGTAACACATTTTTAAAATTTATGAGTTTTTATCAAATATAAATCAAATATCTGCAATTATATATAAACAGAGATTGTTGCATTTTTTCTGCTGAACAAAAGTTTAATGAAGTACAGTGAAAATATCAAACATATCATGAAAATGCTTCTTAATCAATAAAATATTAATTTCTTAACAATGTTTAATTGATAATTGATTAATCAATCATGTTATATTCAATTTCTCTGACAAAACAATCACAACGCATGCATCACAAATTTTGAAAAAGAGTATTACAAACAAGACAGAGTGAATCTAGAAGATGATTGAACGACGATGAATTGCATAAATTGCAGCAATGCTGATTTGAAGATGATTGCGAGCGACGTTGATTCATCACAAGAAAACAAAGATGCAAGATCGAAACGCTCACGTGATGATGAAGAGAACATTGCTAACATTATTGATTTATTAATAAAGATATCAATGTTAGAGAAAGAGAAGAGCAAAGATCATTCATGAAAAGAGATAGCATTGAAGTTGATTTGATGTCTTCGACTCGACTTAAAAGAAAAACATCACGCGAATCAGAACGCGTTCATCGCGAAGAATGTATAGAAATTGAAGACATCAATTCAACTGCTTAACAAGCAGTTGCATATACAGAAAAACACACGTCTTTTAACGAAAATCACGTCATGAGTGAACGTGACAAGAGAAGAAATAGCGACGAGAAAGCAACATTTCAAAGATGATTCATCGTCGCTTTGCAAGAAATGAGAAGTCATGATTAAGATAATGAACAAAAGAGAAATAGAAGAGATACAGAAGAAGTCGATTGAACAGATTCTACAAAGAATCACAAACGTGTCAACAGATTAAAAAAATTTAATTGTGTCACTTTGCAAGCTGAACAGCAATGACATTTCTCTTCATGCAGTTAGCTTAGATGCTTGAGCAAATCTGAAGAAGATTCAGATGTAAGCAAAAGAAATTGCAAGTTCAACACATGTAACACATCGAATCTTTGCAATGTTGACACATGAAGTATGCATTATAATAGACATGAACAATCAGAAAAAAATCATTGAAAGATTGATAAAAAAATAACGTGAGATTTCATAAAGATCTGAAAGTTCTAAGAATAGTCTGACTCAAGAAGATAGCAGATAGCGAAAAGACTCATTCATTACTCATCGTAGAGATTGCAATCGAAGCAATGATGAATCAATTAATGAACATGAGCATGCTGAACTTGTATCAAGAATGTGCATGCAAGCTATTTGAAAAGAACTGTTGCATCACACAGTGCTTCAGATGTCATGAATTTGATTACATGATTAAGATCTGCAGAAAGAATCAGCGCTGCGAAAAATGCGCAGACAAGCATCACATAGAGAAGTGTGTGATATCTTCAAATAGAAGATGTTGCGTCAATTGCAACGAAAATTACGAATTCTGAAGACGCATCTGTCTCAAGTGACAACAGCAGATGAAACAAGCGTTCAAAATCTATAAAAACAAATCATTCAGATACTCTGAAATGTTTAAATACAATCACACATTCTTCTCGCTGTTTCTGAACTCTTTAGATTCAACGAACTCTTTAGATTCAACGAATTCTTTAAATTCAATGAATTTCTTGAGCTCAGCAACAGTCATGCTGAAAACATGCAGTTGAATCACTGATGAATCAGCTTGACAAATAGTAGAGATCAAGAAGAGATGAATCAATCTTTTCTCTTGCGTGAGTAGTGACTCAGATGAGACGACATCTGAGCAGATTCAGAAACGTTCAATCAGAAAGTGAGAAAGATCGTTGATGATCAAAAGCATACAAAGAGTCTTTTCATTGCAAAGTCAACAACAACTATGAATAACTCTATGATAAAACAGTCTTTTTTACGAATTCTACAATACAACACCAGAAAATCATTAAGAATTCAAGAATCATTTCTAATTGACAAAGAAGTTCGCGAATTCGACATAGTAGTTATACAGAAGCAAGATTGCAACAACAACGACTTGCAGTCATTTAGCTCAGCACACAACTTCTTTCATCTAGTGAAAAACTCGTCATCTCAATCAAGAACATGCATATACATTAACAAACATTTAAGATTCAATCAATGAATAGTAGAAACAGCTGAATCAGACATTTGCTCAATCAGAATATTAACTCGCAACACAGACAACAAAACGCAGATGCTAAGACTTCTAAATGTTTACAACTCATGCTCACTGTTTACTACATTTACAGAGAGATTTTCAATCATTTCTCGTTTGAATGAACTATTCAAGAATGATTGTGAACAACTGATCATAGAAGATTTCAATCTACATCATTTTCACTGAGAGAGATGAAGATGCTTCACTCATCATACGATGATTGATACTCTACTAAACATCATTACAAACACAAGATTGAAATTATTACTGAAATCAAACACTATTACTCGCGAAGCTCACAATCAATTTATGATGATTGATCTAGTCTTTAGCAGCGAGAAAATACAGTTCATGACATGCAAGTGCAAGATACAAATTGATCTGCATCAGAGATTGAATCATCTTTCGATCATCACAGAGCTATGTTTACAAACAATCTCAGTGCAACTCTCGACTTGATGACTTTGAAAGAAAATGAATACAGAAGCATTGAGTGCTTATTTGCAAATACATTTATCTTTGAAATGCTTTTTAGATGACAAGACTATGATGAATGACAGAGTGTGCAAAATTATCAGAGTGCTACAGAAGATCATCGAGAAATCTATCTTCTTGACAAAGTCATCAAATTAAGCAAGAGACTTTTGAAATCAAAGCTGCTTTGAAGTAGTAATGAAATCAAGACGACTGCGAATCATATGAAAAATGCAAGACACATTAGAAGCGTGAAATGAATATTTGAAGCACAACGATCATAAAAACAAGATCATTCAACAAATGAAATGCACACACTTCAGAACACAAATGCATGAGCTGAGCAAAGCACTCAAATCGATATGATGCTTTGCAAAATGAGCTAGAATCGAAAGTCAGCTATCTAAAAAGCTTTCTCAGTTTTTATTATTGAAGTGAAGCGATATCAATCATATGACAACGACATTTGAGAAAAAAATCGAGATACTGCGAGAAAAGTTCTTTCTCTCATCTTCTCAAGCGAATGTCAGCGACATCGCAGAATCATTCATATCTCTAACAGTCTCATTCAATTCACGCATCACAGAAGATAAAGTGAAGCAAATAATCAAATGAGTAAAAGCAGACAAAGCATCAAGCACTTCAGATATTTCAAACAGAGCACTTCAAGCAAGTTTTGCAGAACTGATCTCAGTATTGATGAGTTTATTCAATGCATGCATAACACACAAGTATCATTTGAAGCAGTTCAAAAAGACTCAAACAATAATATTATGTAAATCAAAGAAAAGTGATTATATTGATTCAAAGATGTATCGACTCATTGCTTTGCTTGATATCATGAGCAAAGCGCTGAAGTCGATCATGATCAAAAGATTGAATGACATAGTCGAGACTCATTGCATGCTATCAAATGCTCAAATAAGAGCGAAACGCAAGCAATTCATGATCTTGACGTTAAATCTATTAATAGATCAAGTTCACACAATGTGAGACTGTGAAATCAAATATGTGATCTTCATGCTAAGTTTAGACATCATCGAAACGTTCAATCAAGTCTCACACGTCAGACTTCTGCATACGCTGAAAATAAAAAGAACATCAAGCTACATAATTGAATGAACACGAAACTTTCTAAAGAATCAAGAAATGTCGCTAATATTTGATGAATAAATGAGTGACATGCGCGAGATAAACGCAGACATATCGCAGAAATCTTTCATTTCATCGATTTTCTTTCTATTCTTCAACGCAAGTCTAATTGAAAAATGCGAAGCATTGAGAATTAAAATCGAAGTGCTTGACTTCGTAAATGATATTAACATTCTAGTCTACGACAAATTCACTGAAGAAATCTGCAAAATATTGAGCAAAGCACACGACGTCTGCGCGAAATGAGCTTGCACTCATGACGCAACGTTTGCATCAGAAAAGTATGAGTTCATGCATTTCAATAGAAAATTGAAAAGATTTGACATGATGATTAGCATATAAATAGAAAGCTCAGTTATCAAATCAAAATCAGACATATGAATTCTAAAGATGCAACTGAACACGAAACTGCAATGAGATGCGCATTTTCAACAAATAGAGATGAATCACGTCACAAGAATGCTGACACTTAGTCATCTTAAAGTCTTCACATGAGAAGCTATCTTCACAAAAGCAAGACAATTATACTCAGCAGTAGTGAGATCAGAAATTGCATTCAAAGTGTTAGTTTGACATCAGCGTGACAAGAAAGATGAATTGTCGAGCAAAAAATGCAAACTAGAAATACTTCAGAATCAGACTCTGCATCACGTAGCAAAAGCATTCAAAAGAGTAAACATCAAAACTTTAAAGACAGAAACATACATGAGTTTGCTACATGTTCATCTGAACATGTTACAGAATAAGATCACGTTACACAGTTGAATCAACGATCAAACGCAAGAGATCAGACAAGCATGCAAATTAATATGCGCTCATTTGACGAGAGTTAATCGCGTTCTTTCTCACTCACTCATCATCAAGAAAATAGTACTTCTGAATGTCTTCATTCAAGAAGATGCAAAGATACAGTTGAGACACAGATGATGCACTTTCTTCTTCACAATGATTTCAACAAGTGATAGCATCGCAATAACACAGTATCACAAAGATCAATGAAATCAACAATGAGAAAAGTACAGAGAACGTGTCGCAGATGTTAATGCAATCTAAGCACAAAGATTGCATCTGAGCAATAAGATGATAAAGATGCGTGATGATCTTCAGAAAGCAGAAAGCATTCTTGCAATGTACATCAGAATTGAACGCATAGATCTGAATGCTTATCTGCACTCTAGAAATGTTTCAGACATGAATAACTCGTGATGCAACTGCAAATAAAGTCATCAGATGACAAAGTATGTATTCATGCATTGCTTGAACTGATTGCATCTGTGATCAAGAATGCTACAAGATGCTGACTTCTTGAATTATCAAATAATCATCATCATCATGAAGAATCTCAGAGCAGTAGCGAAGATGATGATGAAAATGAAGCTCTTGAAGCAATTTAGAATGACTAGAACATTCGTTCTTTAACATGCAATCAACGCGAACAAATTTGATACATAGTTTCAAAACTCACTATTTTGACTGCGTGACGCAGTCGTGTAGACTGCAAGTGATTTTCTATCTCAAAGAGTTTTGTTCACTCGATATAAATAGCATAGAGTTTCTCATGAGTCAATCTAATCAATGTCACAAGAGTGTATGAATTTATTATTATTATTACTGCATAATTTATCTGAAGAATGAATCAAAGAAACTTTGATTCAATCATGAAGAGACTATGTCTGCAGCTTAGCAGATGTGATTCAGTTTTATTGACTTTCTTCTGAATTTAATTGAAGATTCAATGAATCGAGACATAGACATGACTCAGCAGTACGCGAACGCATTACAACGTTCAGATCAGATGATATGAACGTTTGCAGCTAATTTGAGCATTCTGAAACATCAACTTTCGTTGTTTAATGATGAGCATAAGTGAGCTCATTTATTCATCAAGTTGAGATCTGAGCTGCGCATGATCATTACTAATGTGCAGTCAATTTTTATCACATGAGATGCGTTAATTGATCTTGTCGCTTGATTGAAAACAAATCTGCGAAAAGAACATGTTTTGTCGTTGAAATGACTTCAAGATGAGAACTTGCATGATTGAGATAAAGTCAACAAGAAAACTCATTCAGAGCAAAAGAAATCTCATCAATCAACTAGACTTAACTCTTCATTAAAGACAAGTTCATATGCTTCATCATGTTATAACAAGAATTTGTTCAACATAACGTGCTATATGTGCAATTAAAACAATCATTACTTTATTAATTGTAAAGACAAAAAGATCAAGAATAAATCAAAAGAATCTGATGCAAATTGAGTATTTATTGATTCAATGTTGCATATGAGTCATTTCAAGATTTCAAGAAAAGACAAGCTCTTAATGAACACTTCAAATCATCGAGAAAAAAACAAGAAATTCTCTTTGTAAAGACTTTTATATATAAAGAGCATGTAATTCAGAAAGATCAGAAGACAGAAACAAAGATTTACATGAATATTGACATCAAGATAAACGTGATTAGTCAACGTTTCATCATCAAGCAAGATATGTCATTGCTGAACATTGATCTTTCAAGATCTATCTGAATGAACAATCAGAGTGTCTATTATTATGACGTCTATAAAATGTGTTATCGACTGAGAGACAGCTGAGACATAAAGAAAAAAGACATAAGTATCTTTTATGCTATTGACAAGAAAGAATCTTTCTTGATTTTGAGTATGTCAAGTATGCAATTCAAGCATATTTGAATAAACATGATCACAAGAACATAACGTTTTGATATGAATGAACATGCATTCAAGTTATTCATCGCAGAAGATTTTACAAAAGTTCTACAAGATGAGTCTACTATGTATGCTTTTGTCATGATCAACATTGTTGAAGAGTCAATCGTTGAACATCAAGTGAAAGTAATGAATAACGTGATGAGTTATATCACAAATGCGCTTGAAATGCAGACTTTACTCGTTGAATTGAAAGAGTACGAAGATGTATTCTTAACAGAAAGTGCAAACAAACTGTCTTTACATAAAGATCATGATCATGCAATCAAAATCACTGCAAAGTTATCATATGAATTATTGTATAATCTATCAAACTAGACTGATCGCGTCAAGTTGAATACTTGAGTTTAAGTCGAGTACTCAACTTGAAAAGTGTCGAGTTAAGTTGAAATTTTTTTGAAAAAGTGTCGAGTCGAATTGAGAAGTTGAACTCAAGCACTTGAGTCGAGTTGAAAAGCTTGACTCGATAACTCGACTTGAAAACTTGATTCAATTCAACAAGATATTAAATAGATGTAAATAGCTTGATTGAACAGTCTTTCTGATTCTCTTCATGACTTTCTATCATGTTTTTCCGTCATGACTTTCTATCAAAGTCAAATGATCTTCATGTTTTTTCTTCATGTTCTTCATCATGACTTTCTTCATGTTTCTCTTCGTGTTTCTCTTCATGTTCTTCATCATGACTCTCTTCATGTTTCTCTTCATTTTTCTCTTCATGTTCTCTTCATGTTTCTCTTCATGTTTTTCTTCATGTTTCTTGTCATGACTTTCTTCATGTTTCTCTTCATGTTTCTCATCATGACTTTCTATCAAATGATCTTCATGTTTTTCTTTATGACTCTTTATCAAATGATCTTCATGTTTCTCTTTATGACTCTCTATCAAACGATCTTCATGTTCTTCTTTATGACTTTTTATTAAAAGATAATGCAAAAAGATAATGCAAAAGTCAAAAACCGAAAAATTTTCTATATTTAGTTCTCTTGATGTCAAGCTTGAGTTCTTGACGAGTCGAGTTGAATTGATTCAATTCTCAGTCGAGTCAAGTCACGTCAAGTTGAAAATGTGAGCAACTCAACTTGATCTTGATTTGAGTTCAAAATGTCAACTTGAAACTTGACTCAATGATCAATCTATGTCAAACACAGAGTTAATGACTTTGAAACAGTATTTAAATGATGTTTTGATGAAAGAATGAATTAAGCACTTCATCAGCTCAATTGATGCATTTATTCTATTCATTCTCAAAAAGAATGATAGTCTTTGCTTATGCATGAACTATCAAGATCTGAATAAGATCACTGTCAAGAATTGTCACTCACTGTCTTTAATTAGTGAAACTTTAGACAGATTCAATCAAGTCAAGCAGTTCATTAAGTTTAATCTGAAGAATGCGTATCATCATCTCAGAATTCAACGTGAAGATGAGTGAAAAATGACGTTTCATACTCATTATGATCACTTTGAATATATAATCATGTCGTTTAATTTGATCAATGCATCTGTCATTTCTCAGACTTATATTAATAAAATCTTGACAGAGCTTTTAAATGACTTTTGTGTTATTTATCTGAATGACATTTTAATCTTCTTCATAGAGAAGACTGATCATGTAAATCACGTGAAGCAGATTCTGAAGAGACTAAGAAAGTTCAAGCTATATGCTAGCTTGAAGAAGTGTACATTCTTCATCACTAAAGTGAACTTTCTAGAATTTGTTGTATTCACAAAGAATGTTTCGATGAGTCTAAGTAGAATAGACATCATCAAAACATGATTCAGATCAAAAATGTATTGAAAAATACAAGTTTTTCTGAGATTCATCAATTTCTATTAACGTTTTATACATCACTACTTTCAGATACATCGACGTTTCAACAAAGAACTTAGATAGCTTGTGAGCTAGTGAGCAGGGTTCATTCAATATTAATGCGCTCGAGACGCATATGCTAGCTACTAGATGAGACGTTTGCTACAAGCTAGCTGTCAGCTGAGTTTGCATCGTTGATTAGCTTACATGCTACATAGATCAGCTACAAGCTGATTTAGCTGATTTAACACTACTCTTCATTCTACTCATCTATCTACTCGCTCATCTACTCTTCATTCTACTCGTCTATCTACTCGCTCATCTACTCTTCATTCTACTCGTCTATCTACTCGCTCATTTACTCTTCATTCTACTTGCCTATCTACTCGCTCATCTACTCTTCATTCTACTCGTTTATCTACTCGCTCATCTACTCTTTATTCTACTCGTCTATCTACTCTTCATTCTACTCTCTATCAAACGCGTCGATCGAGCGCATAAAACACGTCAAACAGTGCTTTAAACAATGCTTTCTACATGACTTTCTATTTACTCGTCATTCTACATGCTCAGCTACCTACTCGATAATCTTCGCTTCGAGCTTTATAGAACTGACGCTAGAAAGTTTGAAGTTTTCATCTTCTTTTTCCCTTCATAGTTTCTACTTTCTAGAACAACAACAATCAAAATATCAACATGTTCAGCTATCAAATCAGCTATCAACTCAGCTATCTACTCATTTGTCTACTAGTCAGTCTACTCGCTTCAAAACATGCTTCAAAAAACGTGTCAATCAAGTGCATAACATGAGTCAAACAGTGCTTTAAACAATACTTTCTACTGAGCTTTTCACTGAGCTTTCTACTGATCTTTCGATCGATCTTTCTACTGATCTTTCGATCGATCTTTCTATCAATCTTTCTATCAATCTTTCTATCGATCTTTCTACTGAGCTATCTATTGAGCTATCGACTGAGCTTTCTATCAAACGCTCTATCAAACATTCTACATGCTTCAAAATACGCGTCGATCGAGCGCATAACACGAGTCAAACAATGCTTTCTACATGGCTTTCTACATGGCTTTCTACATGGCTTTCTATCAAGTACCCTTCATGTTTCCCTATCAAGCGCCCTTCATGTTTCCCTACCAAGCGCCCTTCATGTTTCCCTACCAAGCGCCCTTCATGTTTTCCTACCAAGCACCCTACCAAGCGCCCTCCATGTTTCCCTACCAAGCGCCCTTCATGTTTCCCTACCAAGCGCCCTTCATGTTTCCTTACCAAGCACCCTACCAAGCGCCCTTCATGTTTCCCTACCAAGCGCCCTTCATGTTTCCCTACCAAGCGCCCTTCATGTTTCCTTACCAAGCACCCTACCAAGCGCCCTTCATGTTTCCCTATCAAGCGCCCTTCATGTTTCCCTACCAAGCACCCTTCATGTTTCTCTATCAAGCATTCTTCATGACTTTCTACATGGTTCCCTACCAAGCATCCTTCATGTTTAAATAGATGGTTAAATAGCTACTTAAATAATCAATTCATCAAATGATTTATTTGATTACATACGAACCTTGAATGTAGAAACGTACGAAAAGTGAACATGTATTGCGTATTATATCTTTTGAGCAATTGATGTCTTTTGAGCAAATGACTGTCATCAAAAGATACAAGCGCTTGTAGCTAGCTATTAGTTGTTGATGAGTGATTATTAGAGCTTGTGAGCTAGAAGCTCGGCTAAACAGATATTTTTGACTGATGCTAGCTTGATGAGCTTGTAGTCAGTTTTAGCTGGTTTCGTCAAATGATCGATGTAGCAAAGTCTTTAACAGAACTGCTGAGAGATAGTGTAAAAGATGTAAAAATGAGCTCATTCATATGATCAAGCGAAGCGAAACAAGCTTTTAATCAGCTTCGCGACGTCTTTATGAGAACGTTTATACTAAGACACTTTGACTCAGAGCGACATATACACATCGAGATCAATGTGTTCAATTATGCAGTCGCGAGTATTTTGTCTCAGTCAGATGACGAAGATCAATGACATTCAATTGCATTCTGATTCAGAATAATGATAGACATTGAAAGAAACTATGAAACATATGATCAGAAGCTTTTAATCATAGTAGCGATGTTTAAACACTGACGACACTATGTGAAAGACAATTATCATACTGTCAAAGTTCTGACTGATCATAATAATCTGAAGAGTTTTATGAATGTTCAAGAGCTAAACAAAAGACAAGTCAAATGAATCATGAGATTGTTGATCTGCAACTTTGAAATAGCACATAGATCAGAGAAGACAAACTTGATCAATGCATCATCAAGATGATCTGACTATAAGAGTGAGAACATCTTTGCGAATCATTTGCTACTCACTCTGCAGCGAAAGCTGACTAGAATAGAAAGCTTAAATAGCTTTATATTTGTAGCGATCAAAGAACTATACTGTATACAAGTGATTAACGATGTCGAGAAGATGTTCGTTCACAGTATAAATATGAACAGATATTCAGCAGAACATGTCAAGAGCAGACTGCAAGATGAAACTCACTGATGAACATGAGTGATTAATGATGTCGAGAAGACGTTCGTTCACAGTGTCAATGAACAAAGATATTCAGCGAAACATGTTGAAAGCAGATCGCAAGATGAAATCTACTGTACATGAGTGATTAATGAAGTCAAAAAAATGTCTGTTTACAATGTTAATGAAAACACAAGTACGTGTTCAGCAGTACATGTCAGAAGTATGCTGCTGAAGATCATGATTTTAACAGTGCGAGAAACGCATTTAAATGAAGTACATTTCTTAAAAGATAGAATCTTTCAATTCAAATCAACAACTTCAAGAAGCACAGACGTTGAAACGTTGACTCATAGAGATCACAACGTAGCTGAGAAACAGCTTAATTCTGTTGCTAAAACTGTTGATTGCAAACAACTCGTTTCACATGCAATTGTCAAAGTATTGACAATTCATGAAACAATATACAACTTCAGTAGTAAATTCATAATCAAGCTCATCAAGATTTTACAGCAAGAAGATGAATTTGCTGTGAGATTAAAAGCAGATGAAACGACGAGTATATGAAAGAGTGATGTCGAAGCTTGAACATTGAATAGTCAAGAAATGATAAAGTACAATGAATTATTATATGTTTCAGAAGATCTTTCTGTCAGAGAAAAGCTGTTGAAACGTCATCATGATGATTTGTTAGCAAAGCATTTTGATGTTGACAAGATCAATGAGCTATTAGATTGCAAATATTACTGAAAAAGTATGATCAAAGATGTCAAAAAGTATGCAGATACTTGTGACATTTGTTAAAGAATGAAAATGAAACATCATTTATCATATAATGAGTTGAGATCATTATTTTGACTCACAGATTCATGAAAAGAAATCACTATGAATTTCATAACAGATTTGTCGTCTAGTAAATGAAAAAAAGTCGTGTATGACTCGATTCTTGTGATAGTCAATTATTACATGAAGATGATGCATTATCTGTCTATGAAGAAGATTCTGACTGTCGTAGAGTTAGCAGAGTTGTTCTTTGAGCAGATTGCTTTAAAATATGAAGTATTGAATGATATAATTATTGATAGAAATAGTCTATTTATCAATGCGTTCTGATCAAAAATCTGCTATCATGTCAAGATGAAACAATGACTAAGCATCATTTTTCATTCACAAACAGATGATTAAACAGAACAACAGAATCAAACGTTGAAACATTATTTAAGAGTGTATTGTTTCAAAAAGCAAGATGACTGAGCTACACTTTTACTCATAGTTGAGTTCATTTATCATCAGACGAAGCATGCTTCGTTGAGCTGTAATTCTTTTAAAGTCATGTATGACTATGAACTCATCTTTGACATACACATTGAGAACGATGCTATGAAAGAAGAAGTGTCAGCAGCAAAAGAATGCATTGAAATGCTGCAAAACATGCAAAACACGTTGATGAAATGATGATAAAACGCGATCGATGCTCAGACAAAGTACTATAATCAAAAACATAAGTTTAAGTTCTTTAATGTCGATGTGAGATGACAAAATCTCTTTACATGAAACTGCGTAATAGAAGATAATAAGATAGCACTTTATTGATGATAGAACTAATTGCTAAGAAATGAAAGTGAAAGCTCGCAGAGTTTTCATCTTCTGTCAAGTCATTATCTTTATTCACTTGTTAATCTCTTTAATTTAATCTTGCGAGCTAGTTTTGCAGACATGCATCATTCATAGTCAATGAGATGCATTTTCACAACTGCATTCTTTCTTAAAGACTCAATCTCTGAATTTTCATAGCATTATATTGTCTTCTTGCAACTGACAGTGTAACAATGACTTCTTTAGCGCTTTAGCATCTGTGTAGAAGTGTCGTGAATTAATCATGTCAATAAGCATTGTCAAGAAATAGAGTACAGAAGCGATATAAAAAGTCGTATCAAAACAACAGAGAAAGCAAACAATAAACACATGCAATGATCATGCTAGTAGAAAGATACTGTAAAACGTGTATGTTTCATCTTTCTATCTACAAGTCGCAATGACATCTATATGTACACTCGAGAAACGTTTCTCAACTCTTCTATTATTGACTCAGACCTCGATCTCTTTTCTCTTACTAACTATCTCGTGAGAATGATGCAAGCAGTCTCACGACATTCGTCTCTCATTTAATTAGTGATCATTTCTTGATCACTACAGAAAGAATCAAGAAGAAAACAGAAAGAAAACAGCAAGAGAACAATCTATTCATCAACGCTTGAGAAAACAGAAAGAATACAATCTATCATTAACGTTCGAGCAATTGCTCTCGAATGCTTTTATTCATTGTCTTTCATCGACTTAATATCATTCTTGACGCAATAGAAATAGAATTTAAACTCATAGATTGCAATTTCTGTCTCTTTCATTCTTTCGTGAGTTCTTCTCATCTGATTCAATGCAGATTTTTAATAAAATTCAACAAACTCTTTTACTTGCTTCAGATCTTGATCAAACAAAAGACTTCTTTCTTTCAACATCTTCATCGAATTTTAGCTTTGAAAATCTATCAATGCGTTCAAAGTCGAACATACTTCTTGAATTTTCACGATGACAGAATGACAAAACGATACTCTCTCTTGTTTATCATTTTCTAGTTCAGAAAAGATCGCGTCGATGAGTTTTTGATCTCATAGTGCGATGATCACTTCATTCTTAGTTTCACATTTTGCAATTTTCATGTTGACTTCATTTTTGAAGATCGCTGTGTGATAGATGAGCATTGCAATGCGTTGTTCATCAGATTTATCTTTATTATCGTGTGATAGATGTGACATTCAGAAATGAACACTGTCTGCGAAGCAAGACTGATTCACTCATTTCAGATCTGATCTTCGCGAATCATTCTCATTGAACATCTCGAGTACTACGCAGTGAGTATACTCATTCATTGCTAGATTTTGCTTGATAGCTTCTTTTCATCATTTTTTCATGCAAAGATGTAGATCAAGAATGAATTCATCGTCTTTATCAATCAACTCATCTGCAAACATTATTGTGCTCTGAATTCGACTTTGTTCTCTATCACTCATCAAATCATTGACATTCAGATTCACATGTCTTATGAGTTCTGAATTGTTCTTGAAAGTGATCTTCATGAAATATGAGAAAGTTAGAAGATCGATTTCGTGATTCAATTGAAGAATCACAGTAATGAGATAGTACACTATATTCTGTCGTACTAGTTGTTGCAACATGATGTACATAGTTGTTCTCAATCAGTTGTGATTTGTAAGATCTAAGTCATCTCTCTGATGTCATAAGTACATGTTTAGTTTCTCTCTTATCAAGACTCATGTATTGTCATTTAATATTTAATCAAACATATTTGATAACATTATTGCATTATTTTTCTTTCACTTTTGATACTTAATCTTTTCTATGAACATGTTATGAATCAGAAATGTATCAATCTTGTAGTTCTGTGACATATGCGATCGTAGTTGAAATAGTTGTAGTGAGTCAGTGAAGCAAAAGAGACGACTATCTCGACGAAATCAATCTGCAAAAGTGACATCAATTTTCACGAAATCTAGTCGAAATCTATAGTCGTATATGATATTTATACGATCAATAAGTATTTCAAACGACAGCTCATTCATCAGTAGCTCAAGTTTATTTCTCAGCTTCTGAAGATGTGAATGATACACAAACGTTTCTTCACTCTTAGTTTTGAAGCGATATTCTCTCAGCAACTTCATTGTCATGATCAAAGATATTGAATCAAGATAATCGAGTCTCTGCTTTCATGTATGAGACATTTGTATGCAAAAGCATGCTCTACTCTTTTTCATTTCTCAGATATTTTCAATGATTTGATAACACGATCATTGAACTTTTGATCGTACGCTTTCTATCGCTGTTGCAATGATAGCTTTCTTGCAGACACTTGCAGTATTACTCATTTCTGTTTCTAAGCTGTATTGTAGAAGAATCTTTTCGTTATTCATGACTACATCTAGTGAGAGAGCAAGTCTTTGCTCGTCATATTCTGCTAGCTTCAAGAACATCAAAGCGATCGAGATAAGAGAATAAGAAGACATAAGAAAACATACACGTGATGTTCTTGAAGAATTTAACGACGTGAACGAAGCAATCATATCAGAAGAAATTGATGTGACAATTCTTGATAATTGATGAAATCTTATCATCAGACTTCGCATTACTGACATCAATGAATTAAGATCTGAGATCATTACTACATCGCTTGCAGTCAACATGAAGTGTGAGTCTTCATTCTTTGACACTACTGACGAGCGTCTTGATTGCAACGACAGTATTGATGATCTTGATCTTCTTTCAAAATTGAACTGTGAAACTGCTGATGAGCTAAAAACAGTCTCGACATAATCTGTTTTCAAGATCATGTCGCTGATACACTCACATAGCAAGTCAGACTTTATTCATCTTCAGTTCATGTGATTTAGCTTCTCGTTTGTTAACATAACTTCAATCTGATTCATGATCAATTTGTCGAAGTCTGTGAGTTGTGAGAATGAGAAGATCGAAACTTGATCTCTGTTGACAGTTTTCTGCATCACTCTATGATATACTATCTGCTTCATCATCACTCTGATCAGATGCTCATTCTGAACTCTTGCAATGATCGCATGCATTTTATTCATCGCTTCTCTTTTTATTGAATACAATGAAGAATCTTTCTTTGAAATTCAAAGATTCAGTAGCTTCGAACTTCATCTGTTCATCATGATTCTTTTTGTTTCAGCTATATCTCTTCTCTCTTTTTCAATTCTTTTATGCTCAATATTCATCGTCTTTCATTCTTCTTTCTCACTAATCATTCTTGAATAAAGTGAATTATTATCAAGAAATTTCATGAAGCTGTACATCAGATTCTTTACATTGACGTGTAATTGCATAATTTGATTTTGAAATTGATGAATTGCTGTCTGTCATTCTTGTTCTGTGCGCAGAGAGTTCAAGTAATCGACTAGTTCTTTTTGATCATTTATGAAGTGTCTCAGATGATGCAGCGTTATCACAAAGCTTGCTTTAGTGAGTGTCATTGAAATAATGAAAGTAAAGATAGTTAAAGAATTTGAATGAGATTCTTCTGAGAAAATGCATAAGAGCTTTCGTTGACAAAAGCTTCAATGTGAGCTTTTAATGTCTGAGAAAACAAATGCTGAGTAAAGAGTTATGTGAGATGTTTAGTCGTTCTAGTGTGAGTTCAAATAACAGAGATGATGAAATACGTGAGATTTTTAGACGTTCTAGTGCAAGTTTGAATAACAGAAATGATAACTATGTTGAAAGATAGAGAATACATGCTGAGTCTTTTAAAGTTCAGCGCTAGTAGAAATTGCTTGCAGTTTTGCAAATAATTCTTCTGCGACTTGCGCTTGTCATAGCTGAGAGAATGTTGATGACTCAATATTAGTAACAAATTTCTCAGTTAACTGATTGACTATTTCTCTATGCTATCTGCTGTGCATCACATGAGTTAGATCGACTTGATGTAGCATCATGTTGTCTTGTCGTGTGTCGTTTAAGTCGATCTTGATATATTCTCGATCTTTGATCTTGATATATTTTCTGATATACAATCATTGATCGATTTTGATTCTTGCTCTAAGCTTTAGCTCTAATCATTATGCAGTGAACTTTAGCGCGTACTCTGCGAATTGATTAGAGTTTCGCTTTGTTCATTCAAGACTAAAGCATTTTGAAATTTTCAATCTTCAGTACTGAAGTAATTCAGTATTAACATTGCAGACGTCTGCATCTTCATTCTCATTCTTCTTTTCATATGCTCAAGTAACTCAAAGCGACTTTATGACATTCTTAACAACTCATGATTTTCTTGCATCAACTTCGCTTCTTGACGACTCGACAAAGAAAGAGCTAATACAAGTGACGCTGTACAAGACAGTGCTATTGAAGCTGCACTCTTGAGTGTAAACAATCTTATCTCAACTCAACAGAAGTCTCAGCGACAGATGCTCTTTTCAAGTTCACAAAAACTTTCAATTAATAGTGAATAAAATTCAGCGACGCATTCGAGTTTCTGATCAAAACATTGATCGCAATTTCTGACATGATTTTCTCAATGAACGTTATCATTGATAGATTCTGATCTTTATTCTTCTGTTCATTGCTGATCTCACTTTTTGATGCTCGATTTACACGCTTCTTTAATCTATTTTTTGCAATCGTTTCTTTCAAGATCGCTTCGTTGAACTCTGTAATTTTATATTATTCTTTTTCAGTGTTCATCTTCACTACTTGAAAAGATTTCAGTCATCTTCATGTCAATTTCAGCGTATGCATGTTGTTTAATTTGATGTCATGCAGCAGTATAAGATCATTCTTCAGAATTGAACTAGTATAAATGCGTCTGTGATCATTTCATACATCTTTGTTGATTTCTTTCATTCTTCTCAAATGCAGCGCGATCTTCTTCAAATTCTCGTCTCTGCGTTCGAGTTGTTGAGCACGAAGAGTCAGTAACTCATCAGTCATGCAAACATTGTTTCATGAAAGAATCTGTCAGATTGAAACATCAAGTTCTATAGAAAGAACGACATTGCAGTCATACAAGACATGATATGAAGTCATTTCAATGAAAGTTCTCATGATGATTTTGTCTGCTCATAGTACACTGACAAAGCTTCTGATTCATTTCATGCTTTCATCAACTGTTATCTTGATCAAGACATTCACAACAGCTGTATGATCTTTCTTCACAAGATCATTCATCTGTGAATGATAAGTCAACATCATCACTCGCTTTATTTTATATTTCTTGATCAGCGTTTCTACAATTTCTTTGTTCTTCGATTCTTCGTTCATGACAAATATCTTCAAACAGTCGTGTCTGCAGATTACATCTTTTCACAGAAATTTCGCTATCGCTTTCGAAGTTGCTGCTCTCAGAGCTCTTTCTTCTATTCATCTCGAGAAGTCATCTCTTGTCAAAACAATATAATGTTTCTCTTTGCTTGAAGACATGTAAATGACATTCATCTCAATCTTCTTTCAGACTCTTGAGATTCAGATAGAATGCAGAGTCTTCTTCTTTTGTCTTGATGCTTGCAACTGACATTCTTCACAGAATTTTACATATGCGCATGTATTCTTTCATATCTTCTTTCATCAATATCTGTCGATCATCTTTCAATATGTTTTCTCTCTTTCATGATGATCATTTTCATCATGCAGTTTCTGCAGAATATTAATGCATTCTTCTTGAAGATTCATCATTCTTCGCACAGAAGCAGTCTTGTTGAATCTTTTAAACAAATGTTTATCTTGAATCATGAATTTCAACGCTTCATGTTTGAATTTTCAAAATTCTTTTGTTGACATTTTGAACGAGCGCGATAAAAAGATTAAATAACAAGCTATTTTCTTGAAGTGTTCTGAATATGAATCTTTCAATATTGACATGTCTTCTTCAACAACTATATTGACTGAGCAAAGATGAATGAAATTTAACTGAGCATCAATGAAGTCATCTATGTCTTTCTCATGAGTCTCATCTTCATCGTCTGAAGATTCTTTGAATCTGCGCAAGAGTTCATCGAGTGCGCTATGCTTGCGATTGAAGACGTGATGAACATCAAAATCAAACAAGCGAATTCAAGCAAGTCATCATGTCATCAATGCTTTTGATAAGTCTGATGCAGATCAATTCAGTTGCGTCATCAGAATGTTGACATCTATTTCAATAATGAACTTCATGTCATATAGTCAGTAATGAATCTTCTTCAGTGTCTTCATCAGATCTTTGCATTCTCTCTTCTCAGCATCATATCTTGTCTGTTACTCATTTCATAGCTCACTTTCGTATCGTACGAAGTGTTGATTCTTAGAATTCAATGCTGTCTGCTGTAACATCATTCTTCATTCTTGAAGACTTGCATTCACGACAAGAACAATTTCTTCTGTCTGTTCAAAGTAGTTCAAACTTCTCATGATTAATGCAGTGATCAATGTCAGCTTCAGCTTGTTCATGACTTTCTCTTGTTTTCTTTCTCACACGAATTTAATCTTCTTTTTGAAGAGTTGAAATATTGACGCTGCAATCAAGACGAAATTCTCTATTCACACTTGATAATACACGCATACTTCAATGAACACTCAAGCAAATGTGACATCATGACAGAGATATTATTCTAGAATCTTGATAATTTTGAAATCTTCTGATCTGCAATCATGAAAGTCACAAACAAATCTTACAATCTTTATGCTCAACATGCAGAATTGCGACTTTTCGTCAGATATGATGCAATCGATGAGTTCAAAGTTCAAGAGTACGAAGTTGAGATTCTTAATGTATTTCAGTACAAACTGATGTACTTCTGAAGTGATCTCTGCATTATCATAGATTGTCTTCGATTTCTTTACTTCAATATCATTGAGAAAAGATCTGCATATTTCAAGAAGATTTTTCAATATCTTGATTATAACTCTGATAAACTGAGCAACGAAGTTGATGACATCTTGTGATAACTTCGTCTGTCGCAATAATCTCAGAGATGTCATGAACACTGTGAGATTTCAATATATTTTTGTCAGCGTAATCTGATCGTACTCAGAAAACAGATCTATCAGAAAGATCATAATCATATCGACGAATTCTTTGAAGAATTCATTCACGTCTGAGAGCAGATTGACGTCTCTGATGATAATCTTGTTCATATTCATCGCTGCGTTGATCATGTGATACTGATTGAACTTTTTCTTGATCAGAAATCAGAAATTTCAATACGAGTCATGACAAGATTTCAGTATGTCATGCTTTATTTGCTTCTTGAGCATGTCTATGATAATCTGATGAAGTGTCTTAAAGACTGAGAAATTGAGTGTCTGTCATGCATCATGTGATATTGTTCAAATTTGCTGCGAAGATGAAACTATGTCTTTTATCTTTCTCATTTTTGAGAAGTCTCAGATCATTGTCACTTCTCTGTTAAACAACATCTTCAGTAGTAAATTCTTCTCTTGCAGAGTTAAAGCATCGTCGCATATCATTCTCTTTGCTCGCTTCAAAGTCAGTCTGAATTCTCAAGCAATTTTGAAGAATTTGAAAAACAGTCAATGATTATACTTCTCTGACTTCATCTCTGTCATATTCAATTTGATTCAAGTTAGTAAGATTTATTTTCAGTTTGTCAAATCTTCTGATATTGAGTCGTTCAACTCTGATGAATTCACAGATTGAATCTTCTGAGCTTTTCTCTTGTATGCTGTCACTACTTTGACATGATCTATCTTCTCATGCTGACGAATTGAACTCAGATCAAATCTTCATGTCATTTGCATCGCAAGTCTGTTTGAACAACATCATAACATCTGTGCATGTTGCATGCTATTGTTCAAGCAAAATCATTGAACGAAGCTTTGATCTTTTTTTTTTTTCTTCTTCGATCTTGATGAACATCTCAGAACTTTTCAAGCGCGCTAAATCAACAGTCTTCGAACTTACACTTCTCATCGCAAATACGCTTTCAACAGAGCACTTGTCTACTCATTTAAAAAGTTTTTCGCTTTCTCAAGAAATATTTTCAACACATCTTGATTGACAGAATTGTGCGTTAAAATCAATTTAAAGAACATCATTCTTTCATCATCATCAGTGACTGTCATCTCACAAGTTTCTTTTGAAATATTGTTGATGCATAGACGCGTCTTTCGCTCATATGATCTGCTCAGTATCAGAGTGTACTCGTCGTTTTCAATCACAAATATTGAAATCACTGATTTTGCTTCGTCAATATTGATCTTCACATTGTCACAGCATTCAATGATGTTAGTCTTTGCTTCGCTGACTTCTATCATATTTAGATGAATGTCTCGTTGCATAGACAACTGAGCTTTTGCGACAAGAGTTTCAGACATAACGTTGATTTCAGCATCACTATCAAGCAATGTCTTAACGTAAATCTCATCGCTCATCAGCACTTGTGTTCTTGAACACGTCACTGCATACAGAATTACATTCGACTTTTTGAGTGAAGAATCTTCAAATTTTACTACTGTTACTCGCACGTCATCAGTTTTTTTCATTTTCTTTTTCTTATGTTGTTTTACTTGAGCATAGAAAGCTCAAAGAAGAATAGATGAATGTGTAAGCATCTGTTCAATGCTCACGTCTTGCATCTCCTGATTCGCTATAATATGCATCACGTTTTCTGTATTTATGTGTTCTTCTACTATGTTTTGCGTTCTCTTGTTTCAATTGTCTGACTCTATCTTGCTGTCATCTGAATTCTTTCTCGTCAATTTCTTCGTTGTTTTTACCGTTTTCTCGAAGACAGCTGCATTCTGCATGATCACATTCTCACTTGTTCGCTTCTTCAAGAATGATTTCAAAATCAACAGATACTCTTCAGAGCACAAATTCTTCATACTTAACAGATGTTCTTCTTTTCTTACTTTTTTTCTTCAAGTTCAATTCAAACTTGTTCTCTGTTGTGTTGTTGTTTTCGTTGCATTTTCATTTGACTTATAATCGTGTTGAGTTGTGACAATCATTACTTCTTCGTCTCATTTCTGTTTCTCATCTGTGTTTTCTGCTTTCTTCGTAATCATTGCTCTTACACTTGTCAGTCTGATGATATCAACATGTTCTGCTCTCATTTGCTGATTCTGTTTCTTTAAAGCATTGTCAATCAGCTCTTTCTGAGAATGACTCAATGTGAAAGATGTCAATCTGTCATCTTTTTCAGCAAGTCTCATTCAGAGTCTGTTTGTTTCATTCACGTGTATCTTCTCTTCTGTCTTATAAATATTCAGTTGATGACATCTGATCTTCTGACATTCTATTTCTTCATAGAAGAAGCATTCTTTCATTTTAAACATCAAAGACGCTCGTTCACTTCTTGAAAGTGAAAATGATAATGACATCAACATTGCTGAATGAGCAGACGTGACGAGTTTACATGAGATATAGACGTTAAGCATCGAGACAGATGCTGTCATGTTTTGCATGAAAGATTCAATCTTCTTTGTTGCTGTTTGCAAAGAAAGCATCATCATCTCAAACTTATTTATCATCTCATTCATTGTTGTATCGCTGAGCTGTGCTACTATCAAAGAATCGAAGAACTTGTCTGACATCATCGATTGTTTGATCTGATATTCATTCATGAGCTTGCTGAGATCATCGAAATTCTTGATCATGATCAAGAACTTCAACAGTGCTTTGACAGAGTCGCAGTAGATCACTATCGCGTCATTAGCTTTCTTGAATTTCATGAAACTGAAATCTTCAGAATCAAGTGCACACTTTCATATGATCTTTTCACTTAGTATAAATGAAAGACTCTTGACAAATCAGCAGCATCTGATATACTCATTCATTTACTTGCATTTTATCAATGAATGCAATATGCTTTTGTATTGTTGACTGTACAGCTTCAGATCATTCTTCATGATACAAGACTTATTCTTGAAGATTTTCAGAAAAATTCAAGAATTCAGCTGTTGATCAGTGTCATCTTTCTTGTACTTCTTCTTCATCGTCTTCTTCAGTTCTTGTCAGTCGAAGTCGATATATTCAATCATAATCTTGATGCTATCATCAATGATCTTGTCACAGTATTTTGACAGCTTGCGAAATCAATCGATTTGATTCAGCTCATAATCATCACAGAAATCTTCATATCTTTCTAGAAAATCAGTCATGTTCTTCTCTTCAAAATACGAGACTCTTGAAGTTTCAAGTGATGACATGAGTGTCAGATATTTCAGAAACAACATTGTGATCATGTCTATTTCTGAGCTGACTCGAGAGCTGATGAGCGTAGCACTTGTGTCTACAACAGATGTTTTCAATGAGCTTGTCATTTTGTCGCTGTGAGTTGATATTGAGAGTTGTGAAGATGAAATACAGAATAGTAAAAATAATAAAGCAGTCAAAAAGATCTCGTTATTTTGTTTTTGCTTCTCAACTCATCGAAGTTCTTCTTTCTTTCTTTTGCAGTTGTTACAACTGATCAAGATGCTTTTCTTTTTCCTTCTTTTATTTAACGAACAACGCTCGATCTTATGCTTTTGCTGAAACATGATTCACTGCTGAAACTGATGTCATTTCTTGTACTTCTGTCTACATCGCTTCGAATTCGTTCTTTGATTCTCACTTTCGCTGTCTGTTTCTTGCGAGTCTTGAAATCAGATGAATTCTTCTTCTGATCAGAGCGTCTCTTCTGAGTGTCAATCATTCGCGAAAGTCAGTTTCTCTCTTCTTCGCTGTTGCATCTTCGCTCAAAGAGAAACAGTTTTCGTCAGCTGAAGATACACGTCTCTTCTAGTTTCAACTGTGAAAACTCTGTGACTTGAATAACTTTCGTCAATATTTCTAAGCGAAATGAAGTCGCTATATCAATTTCTCGTATTTCAGAGTCAAATTGATTCTCACTTCAAATCTTTCGTAAATTCTTTGATCATTATAGAGATGTCGTGTCACTTTCTGCTGTTCAATCAACTGTTCTACTCAAGATATCATAAAAATGATATTCTTACGCTCAAGCTTCAATGTCGAGAAATAGAATACAGATGCAATATAGAAAGTCGTATCAAAGCAACAGAGAAAGCAAACAATGAACACGTGCAATGATCGTGCTAGTAGAAAGATACTGTAAAACGTGTATGTCTCGTCTTTCTATCTACAAGTCGCAATGACATTTATATGTACACTCGAAAAACGTCTTTCGACTTTTTTATCATTGACTCAGACCTTGATCTCTTCTCTCTTACTAACTATCTCGTGAGAATGATGCGAACAGTCTCACGACAGCATAAACAGAGTTAGTGCAAGATTGTTGATATCAATTCTTCAGCTTTACTTTCTTTCTTTCTTTCTTTTCTTCTTGTTTCGTCTCAACATACTCTTTCGTGAGTACTGCTCTTTTGAACTGACGAAGCATGAGATCTGCTATGCATATCTTGCATAACTCGCAGCTCATGATATGAGCTTTTTTCGTTGCAGCGTTGTTGTGATGCAAATCAGCTCATGAGTTAACATGAATGACATAGCAGTATCAACATCATCATCATTAACATGATAAGTAGCAGCTCTGCGCTCACTGAGATCATGCTAACATGCTCGTGAAGTCTGCTCTTTTTCTTAAGATGTATATCTTTCATCGCTTCTCTTGCGTCATCGTCGCTGTCACGTCTGTTACGTCTGCTTCTTCTGCTTTTCTCGCATCTTCAATGTTAAAGACTGAGTTCATGATTCTTGATAAATATATTTATCTCTGCGTGTTTCAATAAGTGCTGATGCATGATAGATTATAATGATCAGATGATTTGATGCTGTCGCTGCGTTCATCATCTGAGCGCAACAATGATTTACATGTGTTGTGCTTTCATCGAGCATGCTCGCAAATGCGAGTACTGCTTTATGAGAAAGCACGATTGCATGATGAACTCAGTCTCGCGTCATTTTCAGCTATCAATGCATCATGCTGCGCTGATGATGACTCATCATCTCAACGCTTGCATCAAGACTCGTCTCACTCTTCGTCTTTGATAATGAAAGAGTGAGTAACTTTTCTCTCAATCATGTGAGATTTTATCTAACAGTTGAGTAGAGATTTTCACTTCTCTCGTTCTCGTCACTTCTTGTCATCATCACGTCACTTCGTCTTCATCTTGTAAGTTTTGACTGAAGCAAGCAGTGTGTGATGAGATTTGCTGACGAATAAATAGCTTTTTTCTTCACTTCAATGTTCTCGCTTGCGATCATTGATTGCTTTTTTTCTTCATTCTTTTGCAACGTTCATTATTTTCTTTTTTTTAGAAAACATATGTTGTGTAAGATTTTATAATTGTAGTTTAATATTAACTTCTTAAACTTGCGTTCTTGCGCTTTTGATACTTTCTCAATCATGATTCTTACGTGATCTGTCTCTCTTTTTTCTCTTTGACTTCTTTGCAGTCAACTGATGTACTTGTCTTTCTGTCTTGTAGTTCTCAATAATTTTCTTCACATTGCTAAGATTTTTCATTGATTTTCAGAAATTTTTATAGAAAGATGAATCAACTCATTGAACTAAATACTCAATCTTTTTTTTCTTGATTCATTGATTAAGTATCTTCTTTATCTTTCATTTCTCTTTCTCTTTTATGAGAATGATCTGCAACTTCGAATTCTCATCACGCAAGTGTCAG